>Ga0233432_10001977_pt1 | contig 19360 bp, 19 predicted proteins | sample SI_122_August201_6_FD_179870 | JGI IMG/M metagenome (GOLD analysis project Ga0233432, IMG submission 179870) | Seawater microbial communities from Saanich Inlet, British Columbia, Canada - SI_122_August2016_10_MG | ecosystem: Environmental > Aquatic > Marine > Inlet | place: Canada: British... | reverse complement strand
TACTAATATAAAAACATGAGCAATTCAATTCTAAAAGCCATTCGTAATTCAAAAGGACGTTTCTTTGGACTTTACACCAAGCAGGGCGAATCTCTAAACGCCCGTCTTGAGTCCGAGACGGATCAAACAATTGTAATCTATGATCGCAATTTCAATCGTACTCGCCGTTTCTCTAAGAGTAGCATCGCTGGAGTGCGTTCAGACTCTCGCACCTTCGGTCGAGTTCGTTAATTTTCAACGGGTATAGCATTCAGTAGTCATAACACAAAACCCGTCCCTTTAAAAGGGGCGGGTTTTTGTTATAATATATTGTGAAAAGTAATTCTGTATTCAAGGATAGGTTATATACCTTACCATCTAGCAGTAGGGTCTCAGCTACTGAGACTAAAATAGTCAAAAAGATCTTATCTTTTTCTAAATGCGATATCAAAGTAGATAAGCTTTCCTTAGTATGTGTTGAAGAAGATTATGATTTCTACCATATATACAGCGGGTCTAATATATTTGATTTAAAATTTTCATTAGATCATGAAAGCGAAAAGTTCAATAGAGAAATAAAAAACACAAAGCTTTGCAAATCTAAATCTGTTCCAAAATATGTGGATAGTGGAGTAGTTAAAGTCGGAGATAAAATATCATATTTAATTTGCGAATCAAATAGCTCAGAATCTTTGTTTGACTATGGGAGATCTCACCTATCATCCAGTTTAGATTTATTTACTGATTTCTATTGTGACTTTGCTTCAAACAGCAATTATAAATTATTGTACAAAACCCTACTATCCGACTTAATGAAAGAAGCGGATATGGAGTCTGTTTTCGACCTAGACCAAAAGTCTTATATACAGAATAACTCTGATTACCATAAATGCGAAAATATAATTAATGAATTAAAATCGGACATCTCAAGCAGATTAAACGCTTTGCCCAAAATTTACACTGGCAATGTAATAGGGGATTTTGATAAAAATTCAGTCTTTACTGGGGGTAATTATTTTTCATTTAAAGATCTTAGGTATGGATGCAAAGGCCATGTGTATTCTGATATAGCTAACATCACTTTGTATTATGGCTTGAGTAAACCTATAGAAAAGGCTCTTCTGCAAAAAATTGCTCAAAAAATGTCTTTAACTGTTGATGACAATTTGTACAATCAATTTTATCAATTAGAGCTGAGAAGAAAAGCTCTCCATTACCTTCTTCAATACCTTAAAGAGGTTTATATTTATGAGTCCTCTAGGCTTGAAGTGATTATCAATCTGATTGATTCTTTCGCTCAAAGCTTTAACAGGGTCTGCAAGATACCCATAATCAGAGATAACAGAGAGTTTATTTTAAGAAATATCGCAGAGCCGATAATAGAATCCAGTGATAAAGATTAATTATTGAATTGTAAGCTATCCTGTATATGATCGTTTATGATTGTTCAGCTTTACAAACCTAACCCCAGAAATACTGGTTGCGCTTTTAGTTGCGATATTGGCAGCGCCAACCAGAAAGGTGAACCTTGTGTTTATGTCAGGGCAGTTAGGCAATTTTCTTGGGACGACAAAAAGAAGACTGGTTCTTTCTCTCAAAACTCAAAAAACCCAGAAACTTCAATTTCAATTAAATTAAACGAGGTTGAAATCGGAGGTTTAATTTACGCTATTGAAAAAAATACCGAGTTCAAAGCTTACCACTCTTACGAGGATAATAAAACCCAAATCTCATTTAAACCTTGGGAAAGAAATGGGCGACCAAACGCTTTTTCTTTTGGGATCATTAGAAATTCCACAAACAAGTTCGGGATAGGCGTAGAAATGTCAGAAGCTTACTGCTTGCTTGAATTTTTTAAGTTCGCGCTGCAAGAGCTTTACGCTTATCGTTTGACTAAAAACGAAGAGATTAAATCGCGGCAGTGAAGAAAAAAGTTTTAATTCACTCTAACTCCTGTAAAGCTTTTACGGGTTTTGGTAAAAACAAGAAGAATATCATGCGTTACCTGCATAATACAGGTAAGTATGAGTTGATTGAGTTGGCTAATGGGTTGGAGTGGTCCAACCCCCTACTATCTTTAATGCCTTGGAAAGCTGTGGGTGCTTTGCCCCCCAGACAATCCTTACAAGGCATGGATCAACATATGCAAAGGGCAGAGGGTTATGGTCTATCTGCTGTTGACCGCGCTGTAAAAGAATTTAAGCCCGATGTTTATATCGGCATGGAGGATATTTGGGCTTTTAAAGATTATCATCATAAGCCTTGGTGGAATAAGATCAACTGCATGATTTGGACGACCTTAGACAGTTTACCAATCCTTCCTCAAGCTATAGAGTATGCGCCAAAAACAAAGAACTATTATGTCTGGGCTAGCTTTGCAGAAAAAGCAATGAGTGAACTTGGACACGACCATGTAAAGACTCTCAGAGGCTCTCTAGAGCATAATAATTTTGTTCGCCTACCAGATGAAGATCGCTTGAAACTAAGAGAGCGTCAGGGCTTGTCTGATGAGTTTATTATAGGTTTTGTATTCAGAAACCAACTCCGCAAGTCAGTACCAAACTTACTGGAAGGGTTCAAAGTATTTAAGGAAAATAATCCAGATTCTAAAGCTAAACTTCTACTACATACTCACTGGGTAGAAGCTTGGGACATTAGCAAGCTTATCGCTGAGAAAGGTTTAGATCCTTCAGATATTTTAACGACTTATGTTTGCTCTAAATGTAACACTTACACAGTCAAACCTTACGAAGGACAAGAAAAAGGTTGCAACAACTGTGGTTCCGAGAAGTCCGTAAATACAACTAACACTCGCAAGGGTGTGGATGAAAAACAGTTGAATGAAATTTACAATCTTATGGATCTATATTGCCACCCGTTCACAAGCGGGGGCCAAGAGATCCCTATTCAAGAAGCTAAACTTACTGAGCTTGTAACTCTAGTTACTGATTATTCGTGCGGGGAAGATAATTGCACCAAAGAAAGTGGTGGTATCCCACTCGATTGGAATGAGTATAGAGAACCCGGGACTCAATTTATTAAAGCGTCAACTTGCCCAATCTCAATTAGCCGTGAGATAGAGAATGTTTACAAAATGGCCCCCTCACAAAAAAGTGAGATGGGTAAAGTCGCTCGACAGTGGACTATTGAAAACTTCTCGACTGAGGTTATTGGTAAACAATTAGAGGAGATAATCGACAACATGCCAGATGTTGATTATGACTATGACTCCAAATCAAGAGATTATAACCCAAAGTATGAAATTGAACAACATACTGACTTAACAGAGTTCTTAGTAGATATCTACAAAAACATATTAGATGAGGATGTAGACGCGAACTCTTCAGGAGTGAAGCATTGGACGAGCAAGATAAAATCTGGGACCAAAGCAGAGGAGATTATACAGCATTTCAGAAAAACAGCTCAGGAGCAAATACAAAAGAGCCAAATCCCATCTTTGCAGGACTTACTTGGCAACGAAGATAAAGGCTCTAGAATCGCTGTAGTCATTCCGCAGTCTGAAGTCGATGTCTTGTTGGTGAATTCACTGATGAAGAGGCTTAAAAAACAGTATTCTGACTACAACATTTATGTATTCACCAGTCCAGAGTGTTTCGAGTTGATTGAGGATAGCCCCCATGTACATAAAGTTCTTAGATATTCGAAAGAGATGGAGAACGCCTTTTCTTTAGAGGGGGTTGGCCAATCAGAAGGTTTATTTAGTGCGGCTTTTTACCCTCATGCAACAACTCAAAAATCCATATGCTTCACGCATAACGGAATCACCAAACACGAATTCTCTTTTATATAATGTCCCACTTACTACACGAATATTCAAAGAGTTTAGGGGTTAAAGTTTCTAAGCCTGACCTTCAACAACATTTTTTCCCTTGTTTGGATGAAAAATATATTGTGTTTTATGATGGTGAGCGACAAGCCTCTAAAATATACAAGCACTACTCTACAGTATTTCAGTTACTGAGAGAGACTCTAGATGATCATGGCATAAAAATTTATCAAATTGGTGGTGAAAACGCAATCGCAGGAGTAAGTAGACACTTAAGCTGTAGCTTAAAAAATGAAGCTTACCTTGTCGCCAAGAGCATGTTATATTTGGGTCCAGATAGTTACTTGGCTCAATACGCAAGCTCTCAAGATGTTAAAACTATAACATTACATGGTAATAATTACGCTAGCAACACCAAGCCATTCTGGGGAAGCTTTAAGGATAAAGCTTGTTTAGAGCCTGATTGGAATTCAAACCCATGCTTTTCGGCTGAAGACCCTCAAAGACAGATTGATTCAATTAAACCAGAGGCGGTTTGCAAAAAAATATTAGAATTTTGCGGCTTGGGCCAATTAAAATTTAATTTTAAAACAATTAATATTGGAGACTCTTACTATCAAAAAATCGTCGAGGTAGTCCCCACAGCAATAACTAAAGGTCTACCCAAAAGCCTTTTTGTCCGTATAGATTACGGTGTGGAGGAAGAGACTCTTTCGTATTACTGCGCTAATCATGAAGTCATATTGGTGACAGATCAGTTACCACAAATCAACATGCTCATACAGTTTCGTGAGAATGTAAAAAGAATCCTTTACACTGTTCAAGATAAGAATGATACAATCCCTGAAGAGTACTTTGAATACCTTAAAAAGTTAGGGATAGACTTTATTCTACTTTCAGACAAAGAGGATGAGTTACCCTTCTTAAGAAACAAATACTTTGAAATCCAAGTTCACCCGAAGCATGACGCAAGGGAGCCTATTGTTTGTCCTGATGATGCAAAATTTTTAAGTAATAAAAAAATTATTGAGGCGGATAAAGTTTACATGAGTTACGCTCATTACAAAAAAAAGCTTGACTCCTGCGATAAAGTATTGGATACTCCTGAATACTGGGAAGAGTCCAAACACTTTTATATTTATGAGCAAGAAAAAAGTAGCTAAGAAAGCCACCAAGAAAAAACTATTCGGACCCGATCTTTACAAGAGGGATGAGCATGGTCTCCTAGAGAATGTCGATTACATTTTTAATGAAGATGGTTCGGTAAATTGGCGAGCTATGATCAAACCTGAGTTTCTTTACCCGAATCGGGATTGGTTTAATTACAGGAACAAACCTGTACCAGACTCTTCTGAAGGTTTAGCTGACAATCAGTTACTCATCATGCTTGGGGGTATTAAAGAACTCGCTCGACTTAGGGGTTTTGAGAATGTGTCATTTGAGGTTGACAATGTATCTGAGAGTTATGTTGTTGCTTCTTGTGAAATCCTCTGGTCCTCTAATTATGAGAGCGGGAAAGAGAGGGTCGCTTATCAAGACGTGGCTAATGCCACACTAGATAATACAGATTCATTTGCTTCAAAATTCTTGGAGACAATAGCTTGCAATAGAGCTTTCGTTCGTTGTGTTCGTAATTTCCTGAACATCCATATCGTGGGCGCAGATGAGATTGACAAGTCTAAGGGGGCTAATAATAGCATTTCTGTAGAGTCTGTGGAAGCGGCGGCTACCACACCTATTGGCCTTTTGCAAAAAACCTTACTGTCTAAAAAAGGTGTATCCTCATTTGAAGATTTCATTGAAATGCTGAAGGTGTTTTGGAAGGATGAAACTTATAAAAATGAGGACGTTGCAAAATGGAAGTCTTGGAAAGATGTCCCAAGTAAAGAGATCCGTAAGCTTATTGGGATTTTACACAAATGATCAAGAGAATAGTTAGCGCAGAGCAGTTCAACAAAGCTGCTGACGATATTTCTGACTACTTAAACCTGAAGGAAGAAGGCAACAACTATCACCATCTTCTCCCAAATGGAGTTGAATCAATTAAGCAAGCTTTTGCTCACGATAAGATGTTGGCTTACAATGTGTTTGTGTGGGCTAACCTAAATAATTTAGGTAAATATGATGCAGGTATAATCTTCCTAAAGGATAAAGGTCCAAGGCATGGGCTAGAAATATTTTCAGAATACATCTGGCTTTCGAGCAACCCTCATGCTGGCTATAAGTTACTAGCGACAGCGATAAAATACGCCAGAGATAACGGTTTTGAGCATATACAAATGGGTTGCTCTGAAAAATCCCCAAACAAAGACAAAGTAAAAAGCCTTTACAGAAGGCTTGGATTCATCAAAGATTCAGAAACTTACATAGCAAAATTATGAGTGGAAAAACTTGCAAAAAAATAAGAAAAGCATTATCATTAATCAATGAAGACCCGACATCAAGAAGGAACTACAGAAGATTCAAGCGTCAGTACCAACGTGTCCCATCCCAATATAAATCAGACTTCATTAAAGCAACAGAAGGACTCTTCCAATGAGTGGTCTAAGCTGAAGGCGGGGGGCTGTTGGATCAAAAACAGCAAAAAAGGTGAGGCTTATCTATCTGGCTCTGCCAACCTCAGTGAAGAGGCTTTGAAAAAGATTGCTGAAAATGGCGGGAAGTTAAATTTCCACATTTATAAGAACGCTTTCCAAGAGGGTAACCAGCCTACTTATAACTTCTATATACTTTGATTCTCGTCTCTAAGTCTTTGATTTTCTTCCCTTAAAAATTTGATCTCGACTTTCAATTCTGTGACTTGGACAGTTAGTTCACTTATTTGAACTCTCATAGCCTCTTTTTCTTCAGAGGAGCTGATAAGTAGAGCTTCCAATTTACTCACTCTATCAATTAGGTTACTAAGCAGAACTCCCTCTGTTTGGTAATCTAATTTTTTTATTTGTTGTTCGGCGCTTAGTCTGTGACTCATGTATTTCCATAAAGCCCCTCCGAATAATGCTGACGCTACGGATGAGATGATTGTCCAATGATCCATAAGTTTAATTACACATTTTTTTTAAAAATATTAAAAATAATATTATTTAGGTGTAATTAAAATCAAATGGGGGAAACAGATAAAAATCTTGAAGAAGCCGAGGCTTTCGCTTTAAAATACTGTAACCCAGATGATAGCGAGGTCATCTCTGATCTTGACAGGTATGCGCGAGAGACGGCTTGGACGCTGCTGCAAAGGGTCAAGCATTTAGATGACCAAAAGTGTATTTGTGAGGATTGTGGGATTGAGATAGTAGAGGAGACAGAAGAAGAAGTGGAACCTTTCCCTGAAGAGCAGGAAGAAAACCCAGAAGTCGAAGGTGAATCTTCAGATGGCTCTAACCTGCAAAAACTTGTAGAGACAGATAAAAATAATAAGAGGCTAACAAAAAAATCAAAAAAGGTCGCAGTAGGGGCTGGGCTTATAGCCGCTACGACTCAGAAAGTAGCAGCGATAGGAACTGCTGGAGTAATGACAATTGCAAGCGGAACCTATTTTCAAGCCAAAGCAGCGAAGACGGAAGGCATAGAGATAGCTGTTGTTACAGAGCAAGAATATGGAGCATTTTCCAAGTTCAATAGGTTTACTGAGTCAGTCTTAGGCATTTCAACCTTCGAAGGCGTTAGAGAATATGCTGAAAAAGGATACGGTGACATCAAAGGGTCTAGCCCATCTTCTGAGGAGAGTGAAGAAACAGACGAGCTTTCTGAAGAGGAGAAGATGAAGAGAGATAGGGAATTACTTAAAGCGAGGGAGGATCTCAAAATTAATTCAAATGAGCCTCCTACTAATCCCCCCAAACTATCTGATTATTAATTATGGAAGAAATATTCGACAAAATTTTAGCACCCTATATGTCCTCGATGCCTGAATTTGTAATCGCGGTAATGGGCCTAGTTGGAACACTTGCATTTTTTGCGCCAGAAGATAGCAAATTAAGTAGATCACTTAACAAAGTCACTGGAAGATTGTCAAAATTTAAAGATTACTTACTCAAAAAACTTAAAAAATGAAAAAATTAACACCTCTATTATTATCACTATTAGCTTTATCCTATGTTTGTAAAGCGGCTATCGTTACTTTTACAGGTGGGACGGCAAATTTAGAATCAGGTAGCACCATTATTACAACTACAACTTCTAAAAATTATGGAGTTATTAGCTATCAAGAGCAGTCTGTTATTCTTGAATATGGTTCACCCACCGAAGATTGGAGTTTTCAAACCGTAGGTGATTATTATGAGGTAGGGAATGATGTTATTCACGGTCATTGGAATGCAATTTCTACTATAGAAATCTCACTTCAAAATAACACCCCTTTCGATTTACAGTATTTTCAAATCACTTCGAATACTTCTGTTGGTGGGCAACCAGCTACAAATGAAGAAAATATCGGAATTCAAGGGTATTTAAATGGTTCTCCTGCTACAGAGGCATACGGTTTACCCAGTGTAGATTGGGGTGCGGCGAGTGCTAGAGATGTTTTTCTACCCAGCTCTTTTAATAATGTCGATAAAGTCATTATCTTTGACAGGGGTATATCAGGCACTCATACTGGAAATTCAGATTGTCCTGATTGCGGTAATTCAGGTTTTTGTTTTGGGATGGATAATTTTGTGTTTGATGAAGCCGTTCCTAATTCTCTTATCCAAGGTAATGGGGCCGCATTACCAGTAGTCCCAGAAGCTAATACTTTACTGTTTTTAACTTTAGGTTTACTACCCCTATTAAGAAGGAAGCGTTAATACTACAAACGAAAAAGCCTCTCATTAGAGAGGCTTTTCTTTATTGATTGTAAACTTCTCGCTCTAGCTTCCTGTAACGAGCGTCTGAATGCCAAACTTCATCAGATTGTGGGGTATAAATCCCCTCTTCAGTCTGAATCGGACGACCCTCCTTGAGCTTCAAGGAAGACGGTTGATATATGTTTAAACTGGTTGTTTTCGGTGCGGAGTTGCCCCCGCAAGAAGTCAGCACGATCACTGGACTCATTGTCGCCAATAGCGCGTAGCTTTTCAATCTCTTCGATAAGTTCATTTTTATTTTTATTGTGTTTTTCTGTGATTTCAAAAAACGCGAGTTTGTTTCTCAAGGAGAGATACAACTCAATGCTTTTTAAGATAGATTTAACCAGAGACATTACTTTGTTCTTTTTTTGCTACTAAAAATCTCCTTTTCTCCATCATCCTCTATGACTTTCACTGAGCCAGAGACATATTTGGCGCAATTAATCGCTTCATCCTTTAAAAGGTACGAGTGATGATATTTCTTTTTTTTATCGTATACTCGATATTTTACTAATTCTTGATTCATTATGGTTTGAATTCTAAAGTTATATTTGCTACAAATGTTTTATCGTCAGAGATCATTCCTTCAATTAGACACTTACCCTCTCGTAAGGAGACACGCTTTCCGTCAAAAAGATACTTCTGTTCATCAATACTGATTTGAGTAACACAAACATTTTTACCTGATTCCACGTTGATTATATCATAATCTACAATTTTGTCTTGCAGATGTTTGCTGAGATCATTTGTGCCTACTACTTTAAGCTGTTTTTTCATCTTTTCTGTATTATACCATAGGACAGTTTGGTCCTTATTATTTAATATTATAGCCCTTTTATCGTATCTATCTATCCATTTTTTATAAAAATCGACTTTAAATGTCCTCCTAATTTCCGACTTAAAGTATTTGCCATTCTTTTGTCGAACATGGTCCAATATCGCATGAAAAGCTTTTATTTTGGTTGAATTTGAGCCTCGTTTATTACTGAATAAAAACTGTATATGATTATAAACTTCATACTCCTTTAAAAAAACATAACCAATATCGTCGCAGTGGTAGACCTCACAATCACTACAGAACTCCTTAAAGTATCTTTTGACTGCATTCACTCTCATGCTTCTAGATCCAGAACAAAAAACCTTATAAGGTTTAGATCTCAAACAGAAATCGAGAAAGTCACCCCAAGCCTCCTCTTTGTGAATTAATTGTTTAATTATCATTTCTACAGGTTATAATACTAGAAAAGGTGTAATATTAAACATGGCGGTTGAAGGAAAAAATGAAGTAGCAAGAAGTTTATTAGATTTGCAGCCAACTGCAATTCTAGAACTGTATAAACTATTTCCAGATACAGTGGGGTCGCCTTCCACTTTCTTGAGTTTTCATGGAGGCTCTGTCTTTGGTAATAATATAATTTGGCAAGGTATACAATACATGCCTATTCCTGTAGAAGCCGAAGGGTTTGGAGTGTTCGGGGATGGGACTTTACCAAGACCTAAGATTAAAGTTAGCAACAATAACAATATTGTTACTTATTTTTTAGGTAAATATAAAGATTTTAAAAACGCCAAAGTATTTAGAAAAAAAGTCTTTGTAAAACACTTAGATGACGCTAATTTTGAGGGCGGAAACCCTTTTGGGTTAGCCAACTCTGATTCTGAGATTTCAGAAGAAAAGTATCTTATAGGTCAGAAAGTGCAAGAAAACAAAGCTTTTGTTGAGTTTGAGTTAAATTTACCCTTAGATCTAGATAACTTCAATGTTAATCATAGAACTGTAAATGCCAAATACTGTTACTGGCAGTATAGAGGTTTAGGTTGTCGGTATAATGGCTTACCAGTAGAGCAAGAAGATGGATCGGCTTTTATTGATTCTAATAATAGTATTATAACTATAAGTGGTGAAGAGCAAATTAATTTTGACCAGCGATTTTATCAATCTGATTCTGGCTATTCTGTTGGTGAGACTGTTTACGTTGAAGACTCTTCGATTACAGTAGGCAGAGCAGAATATAATAATGAACCCATACCGTACAGAACTTGGTATGTGTGTTCACAAGCTAGTTCAGGGCAACATCCAGAAGATAACCCCTCGTTTTGGCAAAAAGACGGCTGTACAAAAAAAATAGAAGCCTGTCAAAAACGTTTTTCTAGTGCGAGCTTGGTAAAAAGTTTTATTGGAGAAGAGGAGGCGACATCTGACTATTTACATCTTTCGAAAAACACTGCCAGCGGCGCAGCTTCATTCGCTACAACCGATCCGAATGTGACAGGAGTTTTTGCTGGAGAGGCTTGGACTTTATCAATATGGGTTCGTGGTAAAGCGCAACATCAAGCTGATGATGGGGATTGGTATAATCCCTCTGTGTTCGCAACTCACAAATTACCAAGAACAGATTATAAGTTTAGTCCAAATTCAGATGGCACGTTCTCTGATGTAGTGAGAGCGAACTTGCATTTCTCAGATAGAGCCTTTCTTGATGATGACAAAGGACAATATTTAAATTTAGCCACCCGCACACAAGACGGCACACAAAGTAAATTAACAAAAATTAAAACTAAAATAGCATCTAGAGATAAGTTCCATTGTCTTGTTTTTAGAAAAAACACCAATTCGACAATAGATATTTTAGTCGATCCCCAAAAAAACCAATACGGACAAACTGTTTATTCTAGCTCATCAACTATAAATATTGATAATGGCACGGCTGGAGTTGATTTCCTTTCGTTATTCTCTGACCAAACAGGCGCTTCGGATTTGAATGAAAAAATTTGTCTTGCGGGTGATATAGGCCAAGTTTGCCTTTGGTCGGGTAGACTTAATGACGATGAAGTTTGCCACATAGGGTCTACAAATGCAGTGTCAGACGCAGAACTGTTTTTAACTGATTTCGATTTTAAAAAATCGACTCGTAATTACTGCGATTATGTTCCCCTAAAATACAATGAGGCTACTGGTTACTTATCCCCTCTTACAGGTTCAGATAGACTCGCTTTTTGGTATGATATGCAGACAGGGTTAAGTTCTAGCAAGCTAGTGATTCAAGACGAGTCGCCTAATGATTACGATATGACAGGCTTTGGGGAGACGGGAGAATTTTCAAAACGCACGATAGAATATACAAAAGGTAAATTCCAAGAGTTTGTTCCAAATCAAAACGCTCAGTTTGAACTTCCTTTTGGGGGATTCCCCGGAACAGATGGATTTGATTACGAGTCTCAAGGAGTGCAAAATACCATATGAATATAAAAGAAGCTTTACAAGTTATAGTTGACGAATCAGAATCCAACTCTTTCATAGAGATATGTGGTTTTTTAGGGTTTGATAGAGAAAAAGAGGCTTATATCGTCCAAAATGAAAAAAATGCGGCTGAAGACCCTTCAAAATATTTCATGATTGACCCCCTTGATTACCTACTTTTTAAGGAAAAGTATGACTTGTTAGCGGTTTATCATAGCCACATCGATACAGACGCTGAACCCTCAGAGTTTGACGTAAAAATGTCGAATAATTGTTGTATACCCTTTTTAATATACAGTATCGAAACCAAAAAATTTAATCTTTATAAGCCACAAAATTTAGAAACAGATGTAAATATATATAACAGGTTTAAGGAGGATTATGACAACTATTAGATTACATGGGATTTTAGCTCAAAAGTACGGCAAAGTGTTCAAAATGGACATTAGTAAGCCTAGAGATGTTATTAGAGCTATTGATGCTAATAGGGACGGTTTTAGAAAAACTGTAATGGATTTGCAAAAAGAAGGTTTCTCTTATGAGATTTTAGTTAATAAAAAAAGACTCAATAAAGAATCATTTTTAAATAGTAAAAAAGCTGAAGAAATAGACCTTGTACCGTTTATTGTTGGGGCTGGCATAAGCCTTCTTGTAGCTTTAGTTGTTAGTTTGGCTGCTGCGGCTATTCAATTTGCTTTAATGGACCCCGGGACTATTGATGGGGGGCAAAGTACTGTGAGTGCCTCTAGTAAATCGATGATGTTTTCTAGTAGTAAGATTAATCTTGCCGCTCAAGGATCTCCCCTTCCTATTGGTTACGGTAGGTTATTAGTTGGATCTAGTGTGATTCAATCATCAATGAAATCTCTTCCTCAGACAGCTGACGCTATTGACGGAATGGTTGCTGACACTTTCGTGTCCGAAGGTAACAACTTTACCGCTGTTGAAATTGCTGACTCAAAACCACTATCATGAATCACTTATCTAGAAAGAAAAAACTCTATGGGGCAGGTAAGAAACGGCCTAAAGTAAAACCCGCTGTTTTACTGCCTCCTAAAATAGGAAATTTCCAATTTGGCTCCTCTTTTAGTTATGTAGAAATTTTAGATTTAATATCGGATGGGCCGATTGAGGGATTGGTGGACAATAACGGCGATCTTTTAAATGAGTCAGAGATATCTAAAGGGGTTTATTTAGATGGAACTCCAATTTCTACCTCTGTCCAAGCGGATCGAAATCCCCAGTCAGCGCTTTTTTTAGACAGTGATGCATCAGGTTCTAAGAATATAGACACTTTTAACAACTTAAATGACGTAGGAGGCAGTTTTAACGAAAGAAGTAGTACTATAAGAGTTGACAGTCAGACTGTCACCAGCAAAAACATATTCGCTGGTTCGGGTTCGACGAATCTTAAGACAGACGTAATAGAAGACAATTGGCCGCTCTACCAAGAACTGACAAAGCTATTTGGAAGTGACCGAGCAAGTGTTAATGTTTTCAGCTTAAGTTATGGTAGGGTCGGTGGGGTTACGCCATACGATGGGGCTGTACCCAAATACTACGCCCTTGACGGAAGTGAAATAACTTCTAGCGCGTCTAAGAAGTTTGCAGTTAGGAACGTCGATGCAATTAACGAATTTCCAGAATGGATAGTTGAAGATCTTGGTATTGAAGAAGCGGTTTTCAGGGGTACGGTCAGGGTTAATTTAACGTTTCAGGCTGAACGACAGTACCGCCCCGGATTCCCTCCTACTTGTCTATCAAATGGAGCTGCGTCAATATTTCCAAAGCTTGGTATTTGTGCAGTAGGTAATTTCCAAGAATTTGGCTATTCCTGCATTAGCTGGACAGCTAGCACTGAAAAAGGACTCACTCAGCGAATGACTCCTTTTCAGCGGGAGCTTAAAAGAAGAGGGTTCAAAGAGTCAGAAGAGTATGGCCCCGGTGGTCTATATCATCAGTTTTATCCAAAAAGCGCATCAAATAACTGGGGAGCTAGTAACACCCAAGATGTATGCGACTCAATACAAGTTGACATGTATTTTGATGTAAACTTCCCTGTTTATCTTATAGACCAAAGTTTGACGGAGGCAAAGTTTTTTGATCCGATTGTGTTTTCGGTAGACCAAGCTAGGGATGAATCTATTTCTAAAATCACTTATAATAATTTTGTTAAGGAGCTTAATCCAGTAATCCGAGAGGGCGCAGGGGGATCACGGACCTTTCGCGATATCATTCCAGCCACTGATTTTTTCGGGGGAGATGCCACAGAGGGCATTGTTGTGAGGAACTTCGGAGACTTACGATGGCGTGGTGGGCTTGAGATGTTATGGAGTAATGAGTCTACAATAGCAAATTCTGATTGCTTTCTTTGTCTTACTAGATATGCTGACAAACTGATGCAAAATAACCTCCCCCGAGGAGGGTTTACTGCCGCAGCTGATACTATTTTTCATGCAAAACTTAATCCCTCTGATCCTCTTCAAATTGGAGGGACGCAATCTTCTGGAGTATTATTTTTTCAGCAAATTTTAGAAAAATACGCCACTTACGCTGACGGGGGGGTTGATCCAAATCCTTTCATGAGAAAGCTCATAGAGGCAAAAATGGATAAAGCTTTTGGCGATTATGTATGGAAAAACTCTACTGCCGAGGAGCTTTTTGTAGAATTTTTTCTTAGCATCCCAAAACCGCGATGGGCATCAGGTTACATGGTCGCATATGTTCCAGATAGGAATGTATTAAGCACTTTGACAGATCCTTTAATATTCAATAACCCAAGAGAGGTATCTTTAATACCTACCCAAGACAATGGTGTAGTTTCGCCAATCTTTAAAGATCCATCATATAGAGATTTATTAATTCCAATTTTTAATACAGATCGTGAATTTCAAGAAAGTGAAAATATATTAGGGGCATCCTTTATTTTTGTAAAAAATCAATATAATCGTGAGACAGCTAGAGAATTTGGAGGTCAGCAAGACTTCAATATCAATTCTTTGATAACTCAGCTAAAGGAAATTAAAAAATTGACATTAGCTCAAATTGCAAATGCTAATCCTTTCGGCTCTAAATACAATTACAATAACGTTTTACTGGAATTTAGAGAGGGTTACGAGGATCAAGCACCCTTCCATTACTTCAACAAAATTCATATAGATAAAAGTATAGGTAAAAAAGTTTATGGACCTTTTAACGAAAGAGGTCAAGTCCAAAGATTAAGAAGACAGACTGACGAGACAAAAGATGACTTGGATATGGAGTTGGCTAAGTACGATGGTCCAAACACCAATTCCACCACCCATATAACCCTTTTAAATGGCTTACCTATTGACGAGGGTAGTAATGATAATGAGCGTCTAAACGCAGGATCGCAGTCCAAAGATTACGCTTCTTGGAATTCACTGAATAATTCATATAGCGTAAATGAAAGAGCTGCGCCAATAACGTATTATGTTAGTAACCCAAATGTCTCTGAGGTTTTTGTTACATTAGAAATAGATTCTCTTTTTGATACTGTTGAGCAGGAATATCAAAAAGGAGAGGGTGATAATATTTTTAGAGCTGGTGATAAATTACCAGCTATCATGAATGTTGAGATTGAAGTGGGTAAAGTATTATCTGATGGTAGGCTTCAACAAACGTTAACAAAAACTTATAGGATTGCAGCTCTTATAGAAGGGAAGACTCTTCTCGATATAGGTAACCCTAGTAGTATAAATGATCCTCAGAGATTTAGATATGTTAGAGATTTTGAAAACTTAAGTGACAACGCCGACTTATCTACACCGTTCCCACTACCAAGAGTTAACGACTACTCATCGAACAATTCTTACTCTTCTCTAGAAAAGAGGTATGTTAGAGTAAGCAAATTATCAACGGAGACATTCTCAGTTCTAATTTCTAAGGAATTATCGCTTTCTAAAGTAACGGAAATTATTCCAGTTAATTTGAAGTATCCGTTTTCCGCGATAGTAGGAACAAAAATGGATTCTAAAAGTTTTACTTCTGTACCATCAAGATCTTTTGATGCTAGATTAAAATCAATCTTGATTCCAACAAACTATTTCCCAACTGAACCGTTCGACAGAAAAAGAGATAAAAGATATTACAATTATGCGTCTGAGCTTGAAAGCGCTCCAGAAGAAAATAAATCCATATATAAGGGGGATTGGAACGGAAGCTTTAAAATAGGTTGGACTGATAATCCAGCTTGGATTCTATATGACCTTCTGACAAATACTCGATACGGTTTGGGCAGATATTTAGAGGAGGATGACATTAACAAATGGGAACTTTACAAGATTGGCAGATTCTGTGATGCTGTAGATTCAAATGGCAACTTTGAAGGTGTCCCAGATGGCAGGGGAGGTTTAGAACCTAGATACTCTTGCAATATAATGTTCAAGAGTGATGAAAAAGTTTTTGATTCTATACAGCTTATATCAGAATTGTTTAGGGGACAAACTTTCTTTAGAGCCTCAGAAGTTTCATTTGTTGACGAAAGGATCAAATCTCCTGTAGCTATATTTAACAATAATAATGTAAAAGACGGAGCATTTAATTATTCTAACCTAAGAAGGGATCAACAATTCAATACTGTTGAGGTGTCCTATTTAGATAGGTTTGAAAATTTTACGCCAAAAGTTGAAGTTATTGAGGATGAAGAGGATATTAGAAGTAGAGGTGTATTTAAAAACAGGGTTGATGGTTTAGGTGTGACATCCAGAGCTATGGCCAGAAGAATTGGACAACATGTAGTTTATAGGACTATCAAAGAAAATCAAAGAGTAGCATTCACTTCAGGTTTAGAAGCTCTACTATGTCAACCCGGAGATCTTATTCTTATTGACGACGATTTAAAGAATGAAAAATCTAATTTCGGTAAAGTTCTTAGTGTTGATGTAGACAACCAATATATTCAATTAAGTGGTCCATATTCTGAGACTTCTATGACGGGTATATTGACTGTGTATAATCCTACAGGAGAAAGCTCAATCAGCGATCTTAATGATATTGCTAACAAAAAAAGATCGAGAACAGATACTTTTACTATTACTGGTGTTCCATCAGCTAGCGCCTTTAATATTTATACTGGATTATACAATTTTTCAGGGTATACAGATGGTTATGTGGATGACAATATAGAACTATTAAATAAATTTTCTGAGTATGCTTTGTATACAGGTACTGGAGATAACATGTTATACTTCGGCACGGGTTATACAGGTTGGACATTCGCAACGGGCCTTGAAGAATCAAGTAGGGATTTCGTAGCTAAATCAACAGGTATCCATAATTTATTTGAATTAAATACAGGTATTGTTTCGAATTATTCTGGTGAGGCTGCGGATAAAAGAGGAGTGCTAGTAGAAGAAGATATTTCGGGATTCTTTAGTGGCGATTTAGATGATTTAAATATTGGGGGCATATTAGAGTCAGAAATAACTCAAAATTCAGAACCCCACATTATGACTTTTAATGTGACTGGAAACGTTAATACTGGTGACGGATTTAGCTTTGTTAGCGGTGTAGATAAACCCGACTTCTTAAAGTTTATCAAGTTGGGTAGTCCGTATAGATTTGATCTAAAAGACGCAAGTGATATCTTATACAAGATCGACTCTATTAAAGAAAATAGCCCTAATGAATATTTAGTATCTGCGGCTAAGTTTGATACTGGTAAGTTTTCGATAATCGAAAATAATATATCTTTAGATAAAAAAGAAAACACATATGATTATAATGTTGCCACCACGATTGGCGACATAACCTACAGCGGATTGAAGGCTCCAGCGAATTTATCTATCACTACTGGTGCTGGCAACCCTTCCCAGCCAGATACTTTCTTTATCAGTGGCGATTGGGATGAAGTGGCGGAAAAATCAAGTTATGAATGCGTTTTAACTCTTCCTAACAATTTCAAATCACTAAAGAGTACACAAGAGGAGCATATCAAGTTTGATAATTTAAATTCTATAGGGAACTACGCTTTAAGTGTAAAAGCTATCGGGTCTTCTTCAGATACTTTGAAAACTACAGATTCTGAATCTTCAACTGTAAGAGCATTTATCCTTTACCAAGATTTAGAAGAATTTGATAGATCTTTTATAACAAATATAACATTTAGCTAAATGCCTTTATACGAATTTCAACCATCTTTCACTGTTGATCGAACGGATTTAAGTTTGACAGCTACAGGCAGTGGAGTACACCTTAATAAAGATGTTACTGTTAATCTGGGTATTATAGATAGGGTTAGTGGAGATATATCGAGTAATACAGAGTTTTTGGCAAACCCTTATGTTGATAATGTCAGCGTAGATATTCTGAATATTGATGGAACTGTTCGATATCAAGATTTTCTTACTGACTATAAGTCTAATACATTCACTCTTACAGAATACGACAACATTAATGTTTTTGGTGAATACACGAAGGACTTTGGTATTAAAGCTACTGTCTCAGAGAGTTCGCAGACTAACACCTCTGAATTTTATTTTTATGGCAATGTGCCTGAATTTAGTGGTATAACAGTTAGAGATTCTACAGGTACAACCTCTCATACTGCATCTCAAAGCAGTAAGACAGCTGTAAATGCAACTGGTCAGACTGGGGTTTTGACCAGCACTGTCACATTTAATAATAATACCTCTTACACGGCTTTTGATAGATTAGAAATTTATAGTTCGACAGGTTCAGACGAGTTCACTAATCAGATTAATCCTACAGCAGCTTTTTCAAAGAGTCTAACTAATGAGGCTACCCAAGTATTTAATATTAACGAGGGAATACTACCTAATGATACTGATGTATATCTCCACTTCGTTCCTTACAGCCGTATTGGTCGGGGTGGAGCTTGGACTGTTGGCCCATACACTTTCAAAGATAATCCTATTCCCACTAATAGGTTTGTCACCACGGAGGATATTACAGGTTTGGGGGGCAGCGATGTAAGAACGGTTACCGCTGGCGGTAATACCCTTGATTCTAGTGAGACGTTAGCGTTTACAGCAGGTTTGGGTATACAAATTACGGAATCCGCTGGTGCTGTTACCATTGCGTCACCCTCTGGCGTAGCATCAGCTGATGTTAACTTTATAGTAAAACTTACTCAGGCTGAGTATGATGCAATAACTCCAGATTCTAATACTTTATATTTTATTAGTGATGAATCAACTAATTCTCCAGTTGTTAATCCTATAAAAACTGTTACGAATAACTATACTATCACAGATACAGACCACACAGTTTTAGTTAGCGGTGCAGCATCAACAAACATTACATTACCTTCAGCCGTAAATAATAGTAATTACGTTTATAATATTAAAAACCTCACAACAGAGGCTGTAAATATAAGTAGCACAGTCGGCTCAATTGATCTAAGTAGCTCTGAAACTATTAACTCAAGATTTGAATCTATGACTGTGCAATCTGATGGTTCAAATTGGCATATAATCTAAAAGATATGGGAATAAGATTTGGCAACACCCCGATAAGAAATGTGGTTTTAGAGCGTAGCTCTCTAGC
>Ga0233432_10001976_pt1 | contig 19363 bp, 20 predicted proteins | sample SI_122_August201_6_FD_179870 | JGI IMG/M metagenome (GOLD analysis project Ga0233432, IMG submission 179870) | Seawater microbial communities from Saanich Inlet, British Columbia, Canada - SI_122_August2016_10_MG | ecosystem: Environmental > Aquatic > Marine > Inlet | place: Canada: British... | reverse complement strand
CACTCGCAGCTTCGGGCAAGAGAGCTGGCGTCATGAGCGAAAATGCAATTACGCCGATCCGCGCTGCCCCCGCATCCAGTGGTGCCAATGCATGGGCTTGGCGGACTTTGACGGTTGGTTTTTCCGGGTCCTCATAGAACTCAGATGCAATCTCGAGGATTGGTTGTGCCGCGCCCTCAATGGTATTGACCTCCGGCTCACTGGCACCTGCCTGTACAATCATATGCGCCATGACACGTTCTGCTGCCGCCTGCATGCGGCCCGCGAAGTCCGTATCAGCTTCAAGCGCATTATGGATGACGGCGTGAACGACAAGACGTGCACTGCCATCGGGCGCTTTGAGGGCGACCCCGGCATCGTCTTGTGCCGCACCTTCTAGCGCCCATCCAGGCGGGCACATAACACTACCGAGGGCGCCGACCGAAACCGGCACCCAATCCCCAAATGCATCTTCAGGTGTTTGCTCATTCACAGCTTTAGCGCGGCCCCATACGAATGGCACCGTCAAGGCGGATAACTTCGCCGTTCAGGTAGTCGTTGCGGACGATTTCCATTGCGAGCGAGCCGTATTCCGACGGATGCCCTGTCCGTTTAGGGAACGGCACCTGATCGCCAAGCATCTTCAGCGTGTCGTCCGGCAGGCCCATCAGAAGCGGCGTGAGCATTATGCCCGGCGCGATCGTGCAGACCCGGATGCCATGAGATGACAGGTCCCGTGCGGACTGGATCGTCAAGCCAATGATCCCGCCCTTGGAGGCCGTATAGGCTGCCTGCCCGATTTGCCCTTCATAGCCCGCAACACTCGCCGTGTTGACGATGACACCCTTGATACCATCTTCCCCGCCATCCAAGGTCGACATATCGGATGCCGCCAGACGCAGGGTATTGAAGGTTCCGACAAGGTTGACCTCAATGATTTTGCGGAAATGGTCCAGGTCCATCGGGTTGCCCTTACGGTCAATAATCCGTACGGACCCGCCAATCCCAGCACAATTGATGCAGACGCGTGCGACGCCATGCGCTTCACGGGCTTTCGCCATCGCCGCCGTTACGGAATCAGGGCTGGTAACATCGCATTCAGCCGCCAGTGCGCCGATTTCACTTGCGGTCTGCTCCGCCAATTCACCATTGCGGTCCAGCAAGGTCACTTTTGCACCGGCTTCAACCAACTTTTCAGCTGTCGCGCGGCCCAAACCTGATGCGCCGCCCGTCACGAGGGCGGCAACGCCTTTAACATCCATAATTCATAGTCCTCACGTTATGCTGGCGCATCGACCAGGCGGGTTTTGAAATCTGCAGGCAGAACGACTTCCAGAAGCTCAAGATCGTCAGAATGCTCAATTTCGCGATGGCGAATGCCGGGCGGTTGATGCACACAATCACCCGGCTTCACCGTGACAACGCCATGGCCTTCATATTCGAACTTCGCCCAGCCCTTCAGCACGTAATACATCTGGAATTCAACGTCATGCACATGCCATTTCGGCTCTGCATGCCCGCCTTCTTTGGCGCGAACGACATGGGCAATAACTTTGCCAGCCGTCGCATCGTTCATTTTCAGGTCCCGGTATTCAAAGAAGGCACGTAAGCCGCCTTCAAAATCATCCTCATCCGCCTTGGATACTACGAAATCCATTGTGATCCCTCCCGCTAGGTGTGTTTCAGATAGAGGTAAGCGCGGTGGCGCATTGGATGCAAGCGCTGGCGTAGACTCTTATCTTTGCACAAAGCGCAAAGCATTCGGTTTTCACACTGCTTGCAGCGACCGCACGGCTCAGCCACATTGCCGCCATGCGAGACAACCACTCGAATTCAGGCAAAGACAGGCCAGAGCCACTGCCGCGATGGGCTTATGTCAGCGGCGGTATACTGCTGCTTGTCACTGCCTTAGCGGCACCGTTTTACAGCAATGCGATGGCAGGACTGATGTGGGCTGGCGAATCGATTAAAGCACTGTGCGGCTGGTAAGCCGAAACGCGGATACAGGAAATACGCTATGACTGATAACTCTCGCGACACCTTAACGCCTGTCCGCGTCTATCGCCCTGAAGGTGGCGTTACCGAATATTCAGGACCAGTGCGGCAGGCCCCAGCATTTACGCCGCCGCGTCAGCAGCAGACTTATCAACCGCAGCCAGCAGCAGCCATTCCGGCTGCTGCTGGCGTGGTATCACAAGCGGTGCCCGCAGCGCCTGAACAGACTTACGCTCCGATTGACGCGCCGGCGGGGCCGACATACTGGGTGCCGCCGCTGGCGTTGATGATTGTTGCAGGCGCGCTGGTGGCGCTTCTATCCATGGGCATCCGCAGTATCGTGCCGCTATGGCAAACACCGATGTTGACCGATCTGGCCTGGACCAGCACGCAGTTTTCTATTGCGATTGCGACGCAAAACCTGCTTTGGGGCCTGTTCTCCCCCGTATTTGGCGGTTTGGCTGATAAATTTGGCTCGCATAAAGTGCTGATTTTCGGTGCGGTGCTGCAGGCGGGCGGGCTTTGGGTCATGTCTATGGCGTCGACCCCTGCTACGTTCTTCCTATCTGCTGGATTGATGCTCGGCATCGCCCAAAGTGCTGCAGGCATGGGAATCGTGCTGGGTGCGATTGGCAAGGTCGTGAAGGAGGAACATCGCACAACTGCGTTCGGCGTTATCACCGCAGCGTCCTCCGCCGGTATGATTGTGTTGACGCCGATTGGGCGGGCGCTTTTGGAAAACCTCACATGGTCTGAAGCGTTTGTATGGGTCTCCATCCTGTCATTGCCGATGATCGTGCTGGCCTTCCTGATCCGCAGCGGTCGGAACGCGGACAATCTATCGACGGCAGGTGTGGCTAATCAGACCATCGGTGGTGCACTTACCGAGGCACTGAGCCACAAGGGCTATATTCTGCTGACAATTGGCTTCTTCGTTTGCGGATTTCACGTCACGTTTATCGGCGTGCATTTGCCGAAATACCTAAATGACTTGGGGCTGGGCTGGCAGTTGGGTGCAGAGGCGCTGATGATCATTGGCGTCTTCAATGTAGCAGCCTGTTTGGCCGTCGGGCCGCTTGCTGGAAAGTTCAGCAAACGCGGCATCCTGGCAATGATCTATCTTGGCCGTGCCGCCGTGTTCCTAGGCTTTCTGATGCTGCCACCGTCCGAAGTCACCGTGTACGTATTCGCGGCTACGCTAGGCGTGCTCTGGCTTTCGACAGTTCCGCCAACACAAGGTTTGGTCGCACAAATGTTCGGCACAAAATATATGACCATGCTGTTCGGTGTTGTGTTCCTAAGCCACCAGCTTGGCAGTTTCCTTGGTGTCACATTGGGCGCTGCTGCGTTTGATTATCTGGGCTCTTATGACCTTGTCTGGTATGCCTGTGTGGTATTGGGCTTGATCGCCGCTTTGTTCCATATTTTCATAGACGAACGCCCGGTCACCCGCATGCAGCCAGACGCGCCACAGCCAGCCGAATAGGAATACCAAAATGGTCGAAGCTACAAACGCCGATTGGAAGGATCAGCTTTATGATTCTATCAAGGCGCTGAACATTACGCAGGTCGTCTACGTGCCGGACGCTGGCCACGCTAAGCTGATTGACCGTTGCCTGGCTGATCCTGAGATCGACTGTTTTCCGCTGGTGAACGAATTTGAATCTGTAGGCATTTGTGTTGGTGCTTGGGCTGGCGGTAGGCGGTCCTGCGCGCTAATGCAGTCAAGCGGTGTTGGCAATCTTGTGAACGCTTTGGGGCTCGTCCATTCGGTTGGTGCGCCTTTCTTCGCCATCGCGACCATGCGTGGCGAATGGGGTGAATTTAACGGCTGGCAGACGCCGATGGGGCAAGCGATCCCAAAAATCCTTGATGCCGCCAATGTCGTCGTGAACCGGGCTGAGACATCTGCGGATGTCATTCCTGTCACTGAAGCAAGCGGACGGTTGGCCTTCAATTCCTACCTCCCCGTCTTTTCCCTGATCTCCCAGCGCGCCACTGGCGCCAAAGTATTTTAGGGGGCCGAAGCCATGGCAAACGAAACACAAAACCGTCTGGAACGCCGCGGCGCTGTCCATCGCCTACTGCAGGACCGCGACCCGAACCTGCTGATCGTTGCTGGTCTTGGCTCCGCGATCTGGGATGCGGAAACTGCTGGCGAAACGCCGCTCAATCTGTATCTGCTGGGTGCCATGGGATGTGCGGTATCAACGGCCCTTGGTCTCGCGACAGCGCAGCCGGAGAAACGGGTTATCGCCCTGGTCGGTGATGCAGAGCTCGGAATGGGCCTATACGCGCTAGCTACAGTCGGCTGGCGGAAACCCGAAAACCTGACGATCGTGTGCCTCGACAATGGTCGTTTTGGCGAAACTGGCGGTCAAGTTAGCCATTCCGGCGTGAACCTTGATCTCGCAGGTGTTGCGACTGCCGCTGGCATTCCGACCATCCGCCGCGTCAATGATGATGCTGGCGTGGATGAGCTCCGTTCGATCATCATGGACGGCCCAGGGCCTGCATTTGGATTGGTTGAGATCACGGCTGATATGCCGCCGGTCGCCATGCCAATCCGGAATGGTGCCATCGCCCTCGCCCGCTTCCGCGAGGCGCTGCTGGGTCATGATGCGTTGAAGGAATAGAGCGCGCTCTAATTCCGGAGCGTGGCGCTAACACGGCGGAACTGCAGGCCACCAACCTTCAGCGCACGGGTTCCCGCCATCCAGCGGGTGCTTTCAAGCAGTGCAGGGCCAAGCTCATCAAGCGGGTAGGCTCCTTCTGCAACGCCTTTTAGGAATCCCTCCCAAGCACCGCGGACATGATTGCGGAACGGGACCGTCAGGTCTTCGTCTACATGAATTTCGAAGCCTAAGTTGATTAGAATTTCTTTGAACTCGGTGACCGTGATCATGAATGTTGGGCCTGGCTGCAGCCCTGTCCATTTCTTTAACGCACGCACATCACCGCGTTCTTCCGAGACGAAATAGTCCGCTAGCAATAAACGGGCACCTGGGGCCAGGAGGTTTGAAAGTACATCCAGCACCTTGCCGATATTCGCGACCTGCGTGACAGTCGAATGCATGACGACACAGTGGATACTATTCTTCCGAATGCCCTCAAACTCTGGCTTACGCAGATTCAGTGCATGGAATTTGGTTTTTCTGCGCAGGCCCCAATGCAGAGCAGATTCCTTAGCCTTTTCCAGCAGCACTGGGTCCGACTCAAAGCCAATCGTATAGACGCCGCTGTTCAGGTGCATTTTGCGGGATAGCGAGCCTAGGCCCGAGCCGATCTCAATCGCCGTCATTGCAGGATCAAGCGCCAGTGTTGGTAGCAGTGGTGGCAGGAATTTTTCTGTAATAGGGCCAACCTCGCCCGCGCCCCACACAGCTTCAGAGACTTTAATTCGGTCAGCGTCCCACGGCGGCGCGCGCTTGCGCGCTGCCTTTGGCACTTCGCCGCCCTTACCATTGGCAAGAGGCGCTGTTTTTGTGGCCGAAACAGCCGCCATAGTGACTCCACCAGCACGCCCGCCGGTTGCGGGGATGCTCCAGCGCCAAAATTAGAGCGGTGAGGTTAATAAGCCCTTGCTAGAGCGACCTACAGGCCGCGCAAAATCTTGGAGAACCGCTCATTAGCGTCAGGTTCCATGATCACCCTGAACGGCAGCCCCATATGCCCGTGGCCATAGGTAAATCTGTTCGCCAGCGGAATGCCCCAATTATCACGAATAATCTCACCATCACGAAACGGCGTAACGCCATCACGGCGGCCCGTGATCGAAACAATCGCCTCGGGCGCAATCGCAGGCTTGTCCGCTGGTCCGAGCGCCGCACCCCAGGGTGCAAAATCTGCGGCTGTCCGTCCTGCCGCCTTCTGTGCAGCCGGTAAGCCTAATCCCCTGCTTAGGCTGCCTTGTGTAACGCCAATCAAGTCCCCGGAATGCGCCATGAGCAGCGCTGCATCTGGCCTCGCTGCTTCCGGCCAAGCGCTGCAGTGGCTAATAGCCAGTTGGGCAGCGAAGCTCGACATCGAAACGCCAAACACGCCAACGGGCAGATTAAAGGCCCGGCGTGACCAGGCGATCCACCGCCCTGTTTCGCGCACCTGTGCGGCAAGGCTGGCACCAGCGGATACGGGCGCAGATTGGAAGAAACTCTCCCCGCCATAAAGATGATCAGCCCGGCGGAGACCATGCCCCGGAGACACAAGCTCCACCACTGCAAGCCCGTGCACTGTATATGCGTGGGCGAAATCGTGGTCCCGGCGCATCCTGACAAAGATGTCCCATTCCACACCAACGCCGCCGCCGACCACAATTACGCCATGCACTGGCATATCGACCGGCCAACTCACTCGCGCATAGGCCGTATCACCCACAAGGCTTGTCTCTGCTGGCGCTGCAAGCCAGCGTCGCATCAGCGTATCCTCACGGAATTCAGGGCCCTCTTGCACAGATTCCAGATTATCTGACGCCACAAATGCATCTGCAGTAGGCGGGAGCGCACCCGGTGCCTCCATAGCCCAGACGACAGTCTGAACACCGCGCCGGCCGACTGCTGCTGCCAGCGGCCCATGCATTGCTAGGTGGCGAGACCCTGCACGCCGACGTGAGGTCTCCGCTGCTGCGGGATCCCCATCAGCGCCCTTGATCACGACTTCCCGCCACGCCGCATTGGCGTTGCTAGACTGTTGGCGCGCACTTTCATTCTTCTGCAGCGCCAACTGCGCCGCTTTGGAGCGGATGCGCTTTTGGCCACGCGGCGGCAAGTTTGCAGCAACAGCATCCGCATCCCCGCGCGCACCATTCGCAGAGGCCCAAATGCGCGCGGATGGAAACCACCAGCGCTTCATAGCCCCAATGGTCATGGGGTCGATAAGGCCTGCGACCAGATCATATCCAGCGATTGCGGCACGGCGGGAGAAGGAATTGCTCATACCCCATTGATAGAATGGATCACGCACCCCGCGCCAACGAAATTATGCGTTCAATGGGATTGTCCTTGACGCAGCATCGGGCATACGCAATATTATTACCCATGCAATTTCCTGCTCGGACCATTCTGCGAATTAGCGGCCCGGCTTCTCTCTGAGAGCCGGGGTTTATCCGTTTCAATATCGGCAGACTTCCGTGTAAGGACTTTTCCAATGACACAAGATCATTCCGCGACCCGCGTCGCTTGCTTTTCCGTTCATGCCGCCGTTGATCCAGGTGCGATGCCACGGGTGCTTGAGGTATTCGCCAAAGAAAGCCTCACCCCCACCCGTTGGACCAGCGTTGTCGAAGGCGATCAGTTGGTGATGGACATCCAAATGGCCGGCCTGGCTGAAGACCGCACGGATTATTTCGCGCGCGTGCTTGGCCGCATGCCCATGGTGAACGTGGTTTTGACCAGCGCCAAATCCGTACTGCCGGTCGAGGCCGTCGTCGCCGCGTGAGCATTCTTGACCACATCCAGCGCTGCAATGCTCATGATCTTACGGCCTACAAACCGTTCCTGATCGCGGGCGAGCGCGTTGGATGGGTCAATGATGCGGTCATGGATGTATTGAACGGCATCGATGGGTTCGATGTGGTTTCGCAAGCCGTTGCAATCTCGCCGAGTTTAGAAACCTTCGCAGATCGCAGTGGCACCTTAGCCGAAGGCAGTATCGCCTTGCTTGAGGCCGGGCTCATTCGCGGCCTCCGCAATGAGCTTTATGGCGTCAAGAACCGATGGACGGACCGTGCCCATGCGGTCGTTGATAGGGGTGCAGTCACCGCATTTGGGCTGATATCCTATGGCATTCATGTAAATGGCTGGGTGCCGAACGTTGGTGAACCAGATCTATGGATCGGCACGCGGTCAATGTCGTCGGGCGTCGATCCTGGCAAGCTGGACAACATGGTCGCTGGCGGCCAGCCTCATGGGCTGAGCCTCCACGAAAACGTCATCAAGGAAGCAGCGGAGGAGGCCAACGTGCCCCCTGCCCTCGCAGCCCAGGCGAAGCCCGTGGGCGCAATCAGCTATGTCATGGAGACGCCGGCTGGCATTCGCCCAGACGTGCTGTATTGCTTTGACCTGGAACTATTGCCAGCGTTCACGCCAGAAAATACGGACGGCGAAACCAGCGCCTTTCAACGCATGCCCGCAAGCACCGCCGGTCAGATCGTTGCGACCAGCGAGCGGTTCAAATTCAACTGCAACCTCGTCGTCGCTCACTTCCTCCTACGCCACGGCCTGATCAATCCAGATAACGAACCGGACTATCAGACCATTGCGCGAGGCTTAAGCTAGAGCATATTCGGTTCAGATTGGGTCATTTCGTGGCCTTGAGCCAAGCCATGGCTAGGAGAAGCGCGCAGGGCGATGTGATTCATCGTTCAAGCGCTTCGACGACGTCCATGGTTTGGCTCAAGGCCACGAAATGACCCAATCTGAACCGAATATGCTCTAGAGCTTAGCGCTTACTGGTCGTCTTCAAAGACTTCCATCGCCACGCGTCCTGCATTCACAGCCGTAGGCCAGCCTGCATAAAATGCCAGATGAGTGATCATCCCGCGCAGTTCATCCTGGGTGACGCCATTATCGAGCGCGCGCTGCATATGACCTTTGAGCTCTTCTGTCCGATACAGCGCCGTCAGCACGGCAACCGTCACCAGGCTCCGGTCGCGCTTGCTAAGCTCCGGTTGCTCCCAAACATCACCGAACAGTACATCGTCTCGCAGTTTGCCGAGTTGCGGCACCAATTCATAAGGCGTCTTCGCTTTCGCCATGAGGTCGTCTCCTGCTTTGTCAGCGCCGACATGGCGCAGCGGCAAAAGTAAGCCTCAATCGAGATTGGCTTTCAAGAAATTGATAAGCGCCAGCTGCGCTGCGGGCAACGCCAGCACGACATGCTTGTCCGTGTCGTATACAGGATGTGCGTGCAGCGCGCCTGCGGGTGCAGACGTTTGACACTTGCCCGGTGGCGGTTTTCCGTGAAACCACGGATCCCGCGCCGCGTTCATATAAAGCCCGGGCTTATCCGCCGGTGCACCGATGCTAGCAGGGCAGCGGCTGCCAGATGTGACGACCGCCTTGAACCCATCACCGCTATAGGCTGAAACGACACGTCCACCTTGGCTATGCCCGTAAATAAACAGGTTCCGTTGGTCGACCCATGGCAGCTTTGGCGCAGCCCTGGCGGCGTAGGCGACCTCCTCAAACCGCATGGCTGTAACAGCCCGGCCTGGCGATCCAGCAATGGGGCGCTTACGCTTGGTATCGCAGGTTTGAGGGCGATTTTTCCGGGCGAAGCTGTTTGGTGCGATTACGACAAAACCAGCATCGCTTAACACCTTCAACGCAATGCGTGAGGAATAGCCGTGGCCTTTGCAGCCATGAATATAGACCACAGTCGGCCAAGTTTTCTGGGCCTTCGCGCCAAGAGCCATTCCCGTTGCCATAGACTTAACTGTTACAGCTTCAGCACCGCCCGCAAACCCGGCAGGAAACGCAAGCCAAGCCCCCTGCCAAGTCGCTCCTGGCCCACCATCGTCCTCCGCCCGCAGCGGCGTGCAAGCCGCCACGAGCATCAGGACCGCGAGCAGGATGCGCATTAGTAATTAGCTTTATCGTCTACCGCATGGCCGCGTTTTGGCATCAACATCGCGCGGTCATAGCTCATGAACTGCACGCCATCCTGCTTGAACGCGCGGGTGCGAATATTCACGACGCCTTGGGTTGGGCGAGACTTGGATTCCCGCTTATCCATCACTTCCGATTCCGCATAGATCGTATCGCCGACGAACACTGGCGCGGTCAGCTTGATATCATTCCAACCGAGATTAGCGACAGCCTTCTGGCTGGTATCTGACACAGACATGCCAGCGACGACAGCAAGCGTAAAAGCACTGTTGACCAACGGCTTACCGAACTCACTGTGCTTGGCGTACTCATGGTCAAAATGCAGGGGATGGGTGTTCATAGTTAGCAATGTGAACCAAGAATTGTCTGCTTCATTGATGGTGCGGCCGGGGCGGTGTTCATAAATATGGCCGATAACGAAGTCTTCAAAATAACGGCCAATATTCTCCCGAAACCGGTTCGGGCCAACTTCTTTGGCGGAATAGCTCATGTGATGCGTCCTTTAGGAAACAGCCGGGCTTGATCGGTCAAGCCGGGCGGAGAGGAAAAACCATGCAAAGGCGGCGACTTGAATCGCGACGACAATCGCCAACGCCAACCGATGCCCACCCGGATCATAACCACCATCTGCACTGACTGGGAACTGCGCCAAAAGGAAACCGATGCCGCTTTGCACAAGGAACCCGCCAAGGAATGCCAGAACGTTTATTGCTGTGTTGGTCCGGCCCGCCAATTCAGGCGGAAAGCGCTGGGACAGCACGGCATACATGGCCACAGGGCCGCTGGTGCAAAGCGCCATGAGAATCCAGATTGGCAAGGATGCGGCGAAGATGTCCAACACAATGACCGCCTGAAGCAAGGCCATCAGCGCCATGGCCGTTAGTGCTGCGTTCAACGTCGAAATTCCACGCGCCCGAAGCCGCGCATTAATGGCCCCAAAGGCGAAATTGCCAATCATCATGGCCCCCATCAGCATGAAAAGCGCCCAGGCCTGTGCATCCCGGCTAAAGCCCTCCAGGTCACGCAGCCAAATCGCGGCCCAAAGGCTTTGATAGCTGGAATACCCGGCGATTGAGGCAACCGTGATTGGCGCAAACCGCAAAAACGTTGCGGATTTATACAGTCTACCGATATCTGCGATTTGGCTGAGAAGCCGTGGTGCCGGTCCAGTCTGCAGGACCCGTGGGATCATCATGGCGGAAATCAGGGCGATAGCGCAGCAATAGACGCAGATCATCAGCATCGCCGTCCGCCAATCAATCACCTTCAGGAGTTGCGCCAACGGCCCGGTCGCCAACATGCCACCTAGGCCTGTCATGCCGAATAGAAGCGCATTGATTGCCGGCAAGCGCTCCCGGTCGAACCAAAGGTTTGCCGCCTTCAAGCCCGCCATTACGCTGCCCGCCATGCCGACGCCGATCAAAAAACGACCGATCAGAAGCCCCGTCTGCCCATCTGCAACGACAAATAGTGCGCCACCCGCGGCACCAACCAATTGCAACCCAATCACCACGACACGCGGCCCATAACGATCCAGCAGCACACCCATAGGCAGCTGTGTCAGGCCAAAACCGATGAAATATGCGCTGGTGATCAGACCAAGCTCCGCTGGGCCCAAATTGAACTCAGCGATCAGCTCCGGCGCGATTGTGGCGTTCACCATTCTGAATAAGAAGGAGACGATTGGCGTCAACAGGAACGGGAAGAGAAGCGCCAGTCCAACTGATTTCATGGCTTTTCTGATCACTGCAAAACGGAAAGCGACAGGCCTTTAGCGGCCAAGCCCCAGAATTATCTCAAAGTTTAGCAATTCGGGCGAAGTCAATCTTAAGGCCAAGTGCCCAGAATACAATTTCAGTAGATCACCCCGGTCAGGATCGTACCATGCGCTTAGAAACAGTTTCCACATCCCGCCGTTCAATCTTGAAGTTCGCGAGTGCTATGCCTACAGTTCTAGCACTTGGCGGTATGGCGGCCTGCACGCCGCAGGCAAATCACGGTGCAGATCAGCCGCATGTTGCAGATGCTGAAGGCGAAGAACTTTGGCAGGCGATGGAGCTGGCAGCGAAAACCCATTCCCATCAGCAGCAGTTCCCGTCAGCCCTGGAAGCCGTGGTGAACCAAGAAATTACATTGACCGGGTTTATTCGAAAGACGCCGTCCTTTAACCGGATTCTGCTAACACGCCGGGCAGTCGGCTGCCCCGCATGCGACGCCCAGAAGCTCTGGCCGGTGACGGAGCTGCAACTGGCCTCCGCGCCAGACCAGATTCCGCGTGGACCGGTGGAAGTGTGCGGTGAATTCGATGTGCGGCGCTTTAAAGGCGAGATGCCATTCGCCCTAAAGCGCGCTTTCATCCTGGAAGCTTAATCCACCCTAGAGCGCCATATCGATAACGAGCTTGCCCCAAGTTTTGCGGCTGTCGAGCGCTGCGATAGCATCTGGTGCCTGTTCCAATGAATACGTGGCTGAAATTGCTGGCTTGATCCGGCCATCGGCCATCAATTGGAAACAATCCGCCATAACTTCCGCTGCATAATCCGGTTGATCCGTCCGATACCGCCCCCAAATCGCACCTACAGCAGATGCATTTTTCAGAAGCAGGCGGTTTGACGCGATCTTTTGAATGTCACCGCCAGCAAAACCAATGATGACTGCCCTGCCCTCAAACCCGATGACTTTCAACGCTTTATCGAAGATATCGCCGCCGACTGGGTCATAGATCACATCCACACCTTTACCACCGGTAAGCTCGCGAACCGTCTCCACCCAGTCTTCGCCACTTGTATAGTCCAAGGCTTGGTCAGCGCCTTCGGCTTTAGCGACAGCACACTTCTCCGCCCCACCAGCAAGCGCAATCACATTAGCACCCCAAGCTTTGCCAAGCTGGATCGCAGCAATGCCAACCCCACCGGCCGCCGCTGTTACCAAAAGCGTTTCACCCGCCTGCAAGTGCGCCCGGCGACCGAGCGCAATATGGCCCGTGGGATAAACAACAGGCACACAGGAGGCATCTTTCAGGCCAACAGCGTCCGGCACGGGGCAAAGCGCATTTGCGGACATGACGCATTGGTCAGCGAACGCGCCCCAATTTGGTTGACCGCATACGCGCGCACCAATGGCCAAATCTACACCTTCGCCAACGGCGATGACCTCACCAGCGATCTCGCAACCGGGCGTGAACGGGAACGGCGGTTTAACCTGATACTTGCCAGATATCATCAAACCATCGAAGAAGTTGAGCGCTGCATAGCGCACACGCACAACCGTTTCACCTGGGCCAGGCTCGGGCGTTGCGATTTCTTCAAGTGCCATCGAATCCGGACCGCCCCATTCAGCGACCCGCCACGCGCGCATGCTCATCGCGCTTCTCCTTAATCCATGTATCAGTTTTGTTTGGCCAACCGGCGCGCTTCAAAGAATCGCCAGATATCCCACGGTGCGAATATGGCGTCGTTTGGCGGCCCCGTCACCCGTTCTGGCAATGGCCCTGCACCAGTGCCCGGCCATTGCCGCCCTAAGCCTTCCACCCAGATTGCCTGCAACGCGCCCCTGCCCGCGCAATCCCGCCATTCATTGCGGTGCACGCCTTTGTTGAGGCTGGCTTCGTCGGGTTGCACCGGACAGCCAAGACCGACCCGCCAGCCATGGATTGCTTTCGCGGCAGCAGGTGCCAAAGCCTGACCGGTCCAAGGCGTGTAGATGTCCCCGCCATTGAGCGGATTGGTCGGGTCAACAGCACCAAACAACAAATATAGCGGCGCATTCTTTGCGGCTTCCGCCGCGCCATAAAGTGCACCGGCAATACTGGCGAAGGCGGCATATCGACCATTGCCTTCCCGTAGCACGCGCTGCGCCATCGCCCCGCCCTCACCGAAGCCAATCAGGCTAAGGCGCTTTGCATCCAGTGTTTTCCGTTCAGCGGCATCCTTTGCAACGGCCTCCAGAAACGCGACATCCTGCCAGGATGCAGCCGCTTCAGATCCAGCATTCCAGATGCGCGCATTGAAAAACCCGCCCTCTGCCCGCCCTTGCTGCTGTAACCCCGCTTCAGGTGCGATAATCGCAAATCGTGCCTGGGCCGCAGTTGCGATCCAGCCATGGCGATAAACTGCCGCCAAAGCATCATCGCCTGCGTCATGTAATAGGATAACTGCGGGCGGACGCTCGCCGCGTCTCAAATTAGGCGGCATCAGGATATGGTAGTTTCGGTCAACTTTGCTGCCGTCTGGCCCAGGCTGGCGCAGCGTGACGGTTTTAGGTTCAAGCGGTGCTGCGAACCCATTGCCTGACATCCACATCAAACATGCCGTGGCTATGGCTAAATTGGCCGCCGCCCGCTTTGTCCGCCGCCAAGTCACCAGAGCCCAGAATCCGTTACGACAAACGGGCGGACAAGTGCTAGCGCGACGCCATCGCTCGTCAGATAAGCGTCACCAACAACGCGGCCACGGGACTGCCAACCGGCGGCAGCACCACTCGCTTTCAGGCTGCCGCGCGTCTCATAAGCCTGATCCTGGTTTAAAACAGCAATCATTCGAATATCCGCCAATTTCTCCGTCGCATCTTGATCAAGCACAATGGCAAGCGTGCTGCCATCAATACGGACCTCCCCGATGCGATTGTAATCGCTGAAGTCCTCTTTGTCATAACGTGGCTCAGATAGCTGGCCAAAAATTGGAACCGCAGAATAATCGATCCTATTCTGATTGCGTCGATCAAAGCCCCGCCAGCCAGATGCGCTCAGAACGCCATCTGGCCCTGACGCCAATATCTTTGTCACGCTGGCATATTGGTTATCTCTGTCCTGAATTTCCGCCTGATAGACGATGCTGTTTTCGTCCTCATCCGCACCACCATCACCGCCAGCACCCATTAGCGCGACAGCAGCTACAGCTATAAGCAAGGTCTTTGGAATAACCCGCATTTCGAAAAACTCCCTATGCGTTCGCTCTAAAGCTTTGATCTGCGCCTTAGATGGGGGCGAAATGCGGCGAACTAAGGCCGCTCTTCATGGAAACTCACGCGGATAGAGTGCGTTCAATCACACTGTCAGAACATACTTCCCGATGGCTTTACGATCCATTACAGCCCGCATTGCCTTAGCGGCACCCTCCAGGCCCGTGGTTTCAGCAATATGCGGATTGATAATGCCTTCCGCCGCCCAATTCAGCAGAGTGGCACCAGACTGCTGCAACAAATCATGCTTATGACGCCGGTAATGCATCAGCGCGAAGCCAAGGGCGGCCCTATTCTTCACGAGCAGCAGGTTCGCTGGAATTTTGGGAATCGCGCCCCCGGCATATCCAATTGTCAGATAGCGGCCGCCCCAATCTAACGACCGGAACGAAGGCTCATAATAATCACCAGCAACCGGATCGAAGACCACATCAACACCACCGCCTGAAAGCTCAATTGCCCGGGCGCGCAGGTCCTCACTTCGGTAATCAATCACAGCATCGGCCCCGTGCGCCGTCGCCGCAGCGGTCTTCTCAGGCCCGCCAGCAGCTGCAATCACCTTTGCGCCCAACGCCTTGCCCACTTCAACGGCTGCCAACCCAACGCCACCCGCGGCCCCCAAGACCAGTAAAGTCTCTCCAGCAGCCAAACGCGCGTCAAATGCCAATGCGCAATGGGCTGTCAGGTAAACGGAGCAGAGTGCGGCGGCAGACTCATAGGACACGCCTTCCGGCATCGCGAAGGCTTCGGTCGCCAGCGCTTTGGCCTGTTCGGCATACCCGCCGTCATATACGAGCGCCATCGCACGCTGACCCACAGAAAACCCTGTTACATCTGCCCCAAGCGCTGCGATCGTGCCAGCCACCTCCATACCGGGCGCAAATGGCAGATCGTGCTTGTTCTGGTGCATATCCCGGATCATCAACGTGTCCGCAAATGAGATCGCCGCCGCAGATACGTTGATCAGGACCTCTCCTGGCCCTGGCAGCGGAACAGCAAGTTCCCCAATTCCAAGCTTTTCGGGATCGCCAAATTCAGAGCAAACAACTGCACGCATATGTCTAAGTCCTATTCAAATCGTACCAGGTCAGGCAGGCTTGCCAGGATTTACGTGGCCGCAGGACTCACATGTCCGAAGTGCTACATCGCTGTAGTATTCGGCAAAAACAGGCGGCAAATCTTTCTCAATATCAGCCAATTCAAACTCGCGGCGATGATGGCAGGCGTCACACTGTTCGCAATACCATTCAAACGCATCCAGTTCGCCAGGCAGCCTGATCCGCTCGACCACAAGGCCGACACTGCCTGCAGGGCGCTGCGGCGAATGCCGAACATGGGGCGGCAGCAGCAGCATTTCGCCTTCGCGGATTGGCACATCGACCGGCTGTCCGTCCTCGATAACACGAAGGACGATGTCCCCTTCGACCTGGAAGAACAACTCTTCGCCAGGGTCATCATGATAATCCGTGCGCTCATTCGGGCCGCCAATCACCATGATGATGAAATTCTTGTAGGTGGTCTTATAAAGTTGCGCATTGCCAACAGGCGGCTGCAGAAGCGCACGATTATCCGCAATCCATTGCTTTAGATTGAATGCTGCTAAACCTGCCATGCGTCGCCGCTCCATTGCCCAAGAGAATCAGGCATAGAGTATTCCCGGGCATGGCGTTTGCTGCAAGGACAGTCCTGTCTAGCGGTCGGCGTTAGCGACCTTCTTAGCTGCATCTTCGCGTAAAGCCGCCAAATGCTCACCGCCAGCGCCATTAGCACCTAATACAGCCTGCAACATGAAAGCAGCGAAGGCAGCATCGCAAACAGGAACTTCGGCTGAACAGGCACCATCATCGGCTTTTTGAACAGGCCCAAAAGCCACCTCAGCGGCTTTCTCAACACGGCTATCGGCAGATGTTCGATCAGCCATGACCACGCCAGGTGCAGCCACATAGCGAATGAAGCTCGCGCCTGCGATACCGCCGCCCATGACGAAGCAAGCCCCGATTAACGTAGCGAATAGAGCCTTGCGCATGATGCGCTCCAGCTGGTCTGTTAAGGAGGCGTGGAACCTACATCTCATAATTGTTTGAAACAACAGGCAAAATGAGACTATTTTACTCTCACTTTGAGACATTGCTTGGGCGAACCGCCGGGCCATGCCACAATAACAGCTAAATACCTTTGGTTCCGTGGCGTTAGTGGATTGTATACGGTATCGGAAACATTGGACTCATGGGTTCCAAAGACTTCGCCCAGGCGGTAAATGGCGCATATGACGACAGAATCTGGAGACAGAGACGCACAGACTGAGCAAGAGCTGAAGCAGCTCCTGTTCTCACGCGAGCTCGCCCAGCTTTCAGACCTTCAGCGCCGCGCTGATCAAATTGACGCTCGCGTTGGCGACGGCCCTGCCCTAACGGAGAGTGTCGAAACTGTCCTGGTTGAGGTTTTACGCACCGCCCAAGCCCGGGACCACGAACGTGTCGCCAGCGCACTGGCTCCCTTAATTGTCTCCTCAATGCGCGCTGAAATTCGCAACTCGCGCGATATGATGGTTGAAGCGCTTTATCCAATCACAGGTCGGCTGGTCTCCGCTGCCGTTAAAGACGCCATCAAGCAAGCATTCGAGCAGGTCGACCAGAAGCTCGATAGCGCCTTGTCATTTGACCGATGGCGCGCACGGATCATCTCACGCGTCACAGGTCGATCGCAGGCGGAAATCCTGTTGAGCTATCGCCCCCGCTTTCGGGTCGAAGCATTCTTGGTGGCTGACAGAGCCACAGGGTCTCCCATCGCGCGCCATGGCGGATTTGGTCGCACGGATGGCGACGGCGAAAGTGATGATGAACTGTTCGCCGGCATGCTCAACGCAACACTCACATTCGCTCGTAATGCGCTTAGGGAAACCGAAGGCGGCGATCTGCGGCGGCTGGACTTCGGCGGCGCAGAACTGTTTCTGCGCACATCACCGACACTGTTGTTGGCTGTCCGGACCGCCGGGCCGCCGCCAGCGGATATCGATCAGCAGCTTGAGCGCCTATTTGTTGATTTCCTGAGCGCCAACCGTCAAACCATAAATGCAGGCGGCCCGGTTGACCCAGAAAGCGGCGTGGAACTTAGTGATGATCTGCTACGGCGGCTAAATGCCGTGTCCGCCAGTAGCGCCAAGCAAGCAAAAGGCCCGCCCTGGAAAGGCTTGATTGCTGCCGCGGTTGTCGCAGCAATTGGCTTATGGTTCGGCGGCAATATGTGGCTTGAGCGGAGCGCACGTGCCGACCTTAAAGCTGAAGCAGAAACAATCATCGCCAGCATCCCAGAGCTCACCGGGTACCGCGTTGAAGCCTCTGTCGATGACAAGGGATTGCACATAACCGGATTGGCCCCCACCCAAGCCATTCTTGACCGCTTGAGAACCTCGCTCACAACCACAGCTGCGGCGGCAGAAACACCGCTGACAATTGCCGTCAGCGCTCTTCCCGCCCCCGCTGCCCAGAATGCATCCGCCGTTGCCAATGCTTTGCTGCCGGAGGTCGAACGGCGGTTAGAGCCATTGTCCCGCACGGTGGCCGATGTTGCGTTTCGTACCCAAGATCTAGAGGACACAGTTGAGGACAATGCTGGTCGTGCCGCTGCACAAGCCGCTGCTGTATCAGCTTTACAATCCGCCCTCGCCGACGCCCGTGCAGGTCTTGCAGCGACTGCTGTAAGTGCTGAGGCTGCGCGCCGCCAAATCGCTGCTAATATCGCATCACAATTCGCGCGTGTTGATGGAGCCCTCGCCGCGGTAGAACGCACGCAAGATCGCGCAGCGGAACGCCTGGCTGAAACCAGGGTGGCTCTCAACGCCGCGGACGACCGTCTAGCTAGGGTCACATCCACTCTGACAGCCTTGCTCGAACAAGTGCGGTCAGAAACTGCCAGCCTATCCGCATCTGCGGATGCAACAGATATAAAAGTTGATGAAACGGCCCGTGCACTTACGGCTGTCGCTACATCAATTGAGGAAATTTCCAGCCGGATCCAGGCTGAGGCAGAAAGAATGTCTCAGGCAGAACTGCAATTGGCAAATCTGGCCAAGCTACCTGATGATACAGCGAACAATTCTGCTGGCCTGCAAACCATCGCCGCAGCGCTGGCCAGCGTAAACAATCAAATCCAGGTCGAAACGGACCGGATAACGACCGCAGAACGCGCCCTCGCAGCACTGGCGGCGACACCCGCTGCCACGCAGGACAACAGGGATCAGATCAGCACTCTTGCAGCGGATATCAATGCCCTGCGGACGCGGATCGCCAGCTTAGCGGAAGCTGATGCCAATCAGACACAAGCGCTTGCCCAGGCCGAAAAGCTGGCAGCCAGCCTTAGCGAGATTGAGCGCGCCGTATCAAAGCTACGAACGGTGCCTCCCACCCCGGCAGGCCCAGATCCCGCGCTTACCAGCAGAGTTGAAGACCTTGAGGCACGTGCGGGAGAGGCCATCGCAATCCTGGATCAACGGATTGACAGGATCGCGCGTGCGGCCGAGCCCAAAGCTGATAGCCCTGTAGAGGCCGCCAACAGGTCGCTTCGTCCGCTTGTTGTCACCTTTATCAGCAGCGACCAGCCGAACGATAATGACGAAGCGCTTGAAGTCCTGCGCAAAGCAGCCGACGTGGCCCTATCCATGCCAGCTAGCGTGAAATTGCGAGTCGTTGGATATGCTGACAGCGACGGTGCTGTTGAGGCCAATCGCATCACGTCGCAGCGTCGATCTGACTGGGCTTTCAATGCCTTGACAAAACTAGGCGTCCAGCCCGACCGGATGGTTTCTGTTGGTCGCGGCGCTGAAAGAT
>Ga0233432_10001975_pt1 | contig 19366 bp, 15 predicted proteins | sample SI_122_August201_6_FD_179870 | JGI IMG/M metagenome (GOLD analysis project Ga0233432, IMG submission 179870) | Seawater microbial communities from Saanich Inlet, British Columbia, Canada - SI_122_August2016_10_MG | ecosystem: Environmental > Aquatic > Marine > Inlet | place: Canada: British... | reverse complement strand
TTTTGATACCGCTATAGAATCTAGTGATCTAGCAGCAGCTCACCGCAATAAAGTGATGATTATGCTAATGACCGACCGTGGAGCAGATGCCGTAAATTATTTGATAGGGCGAATAAAAGCCGAGCCAAGAGATGCGGAAAATTGGATACTGATGGGAGATATGATTATGAAGGGCGGGCAAAATGATAAAGCTCGCACGTATTATGAGCAGGCAATTAAGATCGATCCCGATAATGAGTATGCCCAACGACAGTTGGAAGAAATAGACGGATAAGTTGCTGCTATTCTTGCAGTCTATAACTTTTTTGTGCTAAAAATAATTTGGGGTACAAGCTTTTACATGTGTAATAATACCATGGCAATGTTTTGGCCGTTTTCTACGACATAACCCTTAATTAATTCTACATCCATGTTTAAACAAATTACTTTCCCATCCTATTTTTCCTTCCGAACCAGCTTTTTTATTGGCCTTTTTGGTTTATTTCTGGTAAGTAGCACAGTGGTATTTGCACAAGAAGAGAGCTCTAGCAGTCATAATGAATCTGAAGAAACGCTTCACAAACGTGGTGACCGGACTGAATGGTCTCAACGTGGCGAACGATCTATGCAGAATAGACGAAGTATGCAAAACATTCAAAGAAATAGAAGTAATGATTCGGACCTTCCAAGGCTAGAAAAATATATGGAGCTTGAAACTGAGCTAATCGCCAAAAACCTTAAGCTAAGCAACGAACAAATTGCGATGTTAGACACTGAACAAGCTGCTTTAGTTGAAAAGTATACCCGTGCCCGTCTTGAAATTGAAGAGAAAGTCAAGCAAAAGCGTGAAGATGTGAATCTTCGCAGAAGTGCTATGCGAAAAGTTCACCAAGAGAACCCAGATGCAAGACCTTCAAAAGAGGTGCGAGACGCCATGCAAGAGGCGATGAAAAAAGAGAATGAAGCCCTTGTGAAAGAAGTAATGGAAGCGAACAGGGCGTTAATGAGCGCTTTTCAAAATGATCGAATGCTCATTTTGTTCGATGTTTTAAACGAGGAACAATATCGTGATTATTTAGAGCAACGCTCTTCGATACGTAAAGATATACAAACTAAGCGCTTCAGATAGTATTCGCATTTATCGAAGTACCGTTGCGGTTTCTGCTAAGAAAGCAGTATATTTGTAGCCCTTTCCAGCTCACGTGGCGGAATTGGTAGACGCGCACGCTTGAGGGGCGTGTGGCTTAACGGCCGTGATGGTTCGACTCCATTCGTGAGCACGTATTAAAACCAGCTTTTGTGTAGCAGAAGTTGGTTTTTTTGTTTTTAACTCGAAGGCCTTTTCAATACTATTTGCTCGATTATACTTCTAAACTTAGCGTGACACAATGACAACGTGCTCATGATAGTAGGATTTGCAAATTTACTAAGTGAATTTAACTGCACTTTGACCAATAAATTAATTACTTTTAAATAAAAAGTACTTTTACAATGAGCCCTAATTTAACGCCTGACCAACAAATAAAGGCGATCCATGACATGATGGAGCGTTCCTCCCGTTTTCTGCACATTTCAGGTTTAGCGGGCGTTCTTGCTGGAATGACTGCTTTGCTAGCAGCTTGGATTGCCCAACATTTCCTTTCCTTTGAACCCGCTAGTTTTGATTATGATTACACTAGAACGGGAGGTGATCCTTCGAATATACTATTCTTAGGCCTTGGCACACTCATCCTCTCGTTTGGGCTAGGGTTCTTGCTAGCCCGACGCAATGCCCGTAAACATGGGGCTTCGAGCTGGACCACATCATCACGCAAAATGCTTGGATATTTTGTCACTCCTCTGCTTACTGGCGGACTCGTTATTGTACTTTTCTGGTTGAAAGGCTGGGTGGCCATGGCAGCACCCATGAGTTTGATCTTTTATGGGCTGTCACTTTTGCACGCGAGCCACTTCACACTCACCGACATAAAATACCTAGGCATGATAGAAGTAGTCTTGGGTCTGGCAGCTATATTATGGATTCACCATAGTCTGTTGATTTGGGGAATAGGATTTGGAATCGTACATATTGGATATGGCATATACATCTATCTTCGATACGAACGAATATCCTCACAAGCCTAAGTATAGAGAGCACCTTTACTATGAAGTCGCATCTACAAAACATTCAGAAAGTATTTGAAAACAGAATCCGACTTGGAATCATGTCAGCTCTTTCCGTTAATGAGTCCTTAGATTTTAATGCGCTTAAAGAATTGTTGGAACTTACCGATGGAAATTTAGCTACTCACCTTAAAACTCTTCAAAAGCATAAGTACCTGCAGACCAAAAAAAGATTTATCGAAAACAAGCCGAACACCCGATATTCCATCACTCCACTAGGCAAAAAAGACTTTACTGAACATATTGCCGCATTGGAAAAATTAATACATCAGCTCAAATAGCTGCCTCTTTTGAAGGGATCTGTTCCTAATTGTAACCACGACTTCAGATGGTTCAACCCGAAAAAAATCCAGATATTGGAATAGCTTGCAGATTTCAAGGAACGTTTTTGCGATGTTTTTACCTTTTATTGATACTTAGATAACCAAAATTTTTTACCCAAAACATAGTGATGAAAACGTATATTTTAGGTCTATTTTGCGCACTAGTTTGCATTGGTGGCATTGGGTATTCGACTATTTCTTCTGAACCCGCTCAAAAAAAATCGACAGTTACCCAAGTAACAACTAAATCAACCGAATATATCACTCCTATGACAACTCAACCTATTGCTGATTCCCTCGAAATGGCCACCTTTGGCGCTGGATGTTTTTGGTGCGTGGAAGCCATATATGAACTGGTAGAAGGCATCATTCACGTAGAATCTGGCTACTCTGGTGGGCATGTGGAGAACCCTAGTTATAAAGAGGTAACCACCGGAAGAACCGGACACGCAGAAGTGGCCCGCATACATTTTGACCCGAAAGTAATCAGCTATGAAGATCTACTTCAAGTTCTGTGGCACACACATAACCCAACCACCTTGAATCGGCAAGGTAATGATGTAGGGACTCAGTATAGGAGCGTGATCTACTATCATAACGAGGAGCAAAAAGTCATTGCAGAAGCGTCAAAAGAAGCCATTGATGCCACTGATTTATGGGAAGATCCCATAGTAACCACTATTGAGCCACTTACCAATTACTATGTGGCCGAGAATTATCATCAAGATTATTTTGAAAATAATCCTACGGCTGGATACTGTTCTTTTGTAATTGCGCCCAAAGTTCAGAAATTCAAAAAAGAATTTGCTCACTTGTTGAAAGAAAACAATTCATAATCAGGGTCAAGAGACCATATAAATAGACATAAACTCATAACTATTCACTATACATACCATGAAAAAAATCATTACATCCTTATTTTCTGTATTCGCACTGGCGATACTTTTCACCTTTAGTTCAACTGCTGCTTTTGCACAGGAAAGAGCAGAAGGCGTTCGCGTGAGCCCAAATGCCGCCGTATCACAAAATATTGGAGCTACTGTAGTAGATGTTACCTACGGACGTCCAGGACTAAAAGGACGCAGCTTAGAAAGTCTAGCTCCTGCTGGCCAAGTATGGAGAACTGGCGCGAATGAATCAGCAGTAATCACCTTTTCTACCGACGTAATGCTGGGCGGTGAAATGGTAGAAGCAGGAACGTACTCCCTATATACCATACCCGGTGACAACTGGACCATTATTCTTAACAGTACGTTGAGCTGGGGCACCCAGTACGATGAAAGTGCTGATGTAATTCGTGTACCAGCGGCAGTTACCACGACCGAGGCTCCAGAAATGGAATGGTTCGCTATTTATTTTGATACACTTAGCGAAACCAAAGCCCATTTAAACCTACACTGGGGGACTACCTTAACAGCTATTCCAATTACGATCGAATAAGCTGCACCCCCTCTGAAAATAGGAGTTAGACTACGCTCCTTTTTTGTATCTTTAAGCAGGCCTACAGGCCTGCTTTTTTTATGCCTATATCCATCATATATGTTTTATTTTAGTCCACTAAAGTCCAGCATGAACTCTCTCAAAAAATCCGTTCTTTTCGTTTATTCCGGGTCTTTTGGACTGTTTTTACTCTTGAGTAACACTATGTTATCCGCCCAATGGGCATCGAGCCAAGATGCCCGATACCCTTTTTCTAGTGAAATCTTGGATCGTATAGATGTCCTAATAGATCAAGATTCATTGGACATTATTTTGCAGGATGGAAACCAACTAAGTGACTATGAATTCCCCGCTACTTTTATCTATACCTACCGAAATACCGACAGTCAGGTTGAGAGTATAGATACTGTAGAACAAATAGGCTTTCGACTTCGAGGTAATACCTCCCGTAATTCCGCCAAAAAATCGTTCAAAGTTTCTTTTAATACCTTCCAATCCGGACACCAATACCGGGGTTTGGATAAAATGAATCTGAATGGGGAGCATAACGACCCTACGATGATGCGTGCCTTGCTAAGCTGGGACTTGTTGCGAAAAGTGGATCTACCCGCTCCATCAGCTAACCCGGTTCAATTGTACATTAACCAGGAGTATAAAGGTCTATATATTAATGTAGAGCATATAGACGATGAATTCGTGCAGCACCGCTTTGGCAGTGATGCGGGAAATCTATACAAGAATTTATATCCTGCCGACCTGAACTATCGCGGTTCCAATCCCGATGCGTACAAGTTCAGCCCTAGTTGGACCGACCGGCGTACTTATGAATTAAAAACCAACACTGAGGAAGATAACTATAGTGATCTTGCCACCTTAATTAGTGTGTTAGAAAATACTCCAGATTCTAATCTACCCAAAGAATTGGAAGCCATTCTTAACGTAGATAACACCTTGCGCTGGATGGCGGTGGATATTGTCACCGCAAACTGGGACAATTACTGGTACAACAAAAATAATTTCTATCTCTACCGTAATCCTACGACCAATCGCTTTGAATTCATTCCCTATGACTACGATAATACCTTTGGCATCGACTTTATAGGCCCGGATTGGGGGCGACGCTCATGGGAAAACTGGGGACATCCTACCGAGTCGCGACCACTCACCGATCGCATTATTGGTGTTCCAGAGTACCGCCAACGCCTAGACTTTTATCTGCGGGAATTGGTTGAAGGGCCCTTTCAGCCCGATAGTTTATTCCCCGAAATCGACCGCTTTGCTTCGTTAATGCTGCAATCCGCTCGGGATGATGTATACCGAAGCTATGACTGGGGTTTCTCCCCGGAAAGCTTTTTACTCTCACTGGATCAAGCGCTTGGTGGGCATGTTGCGTACGGGTTAAAACCCTACATCCAAACCCGCTTCGAACATACCAAAGTCCAGAATTCAGAAACTCAAATCCTCCCCGTTATCCGTAAAGAATGGAGTCAAGTGCAGTCTTTTAGTAGCGATAGTCTAACATTTCAGGTAGCGGTGGAATGGATGGACGACGATCCTAAAGAAATCAACTTAGAAGTGAATCTGGGAAATTATTCGGCGTTTATTCCATTAACTAAAGCCTTACAGCGACCCACTGAACTTACCGCCACTCAGGAAAAGGTGTTATTCGCAGATCCTCAATGGGCCGAGCTATCCCTTAGCATTCCATGGGTGGGGAATGAACTGCGTTATGCCCTGCACGCTCGCTCCAATGATGGGGGCGTTAAGCGCTTCCCACGTGCTACGGAAAACTACCGAACCCTTGCCGTACAACGACCCACCCAAAAGTTACTCATAAACGAACTTATGGCTGACAACGAGACCACCATACAGGATCCATTTGGTGCCTTTGAAGACTGGGTAGAGCTTCATAATCCAGGTTCATCTTCTGTGAACTTAAAAGGTTATTATTTAACAGATGACTTGAGTAATCCTGGGAAATGGGCGCTACCCGATACCCAACTACAAGGAGGCGAATACCTGCTTATTTGGACTGATAATGACGATGAAGAAGGTAGCTTGCACACAAATTTTGCCCTGAGTAAAAGTGGAGAAGAACTGGGTTTATTCTATAAAGACGTCTTAAACTGGACGCCAGTGGATTCGGTACGATTCCCTGCCTTGGGTAATGATCAAAGTTTCGGGCGTTCTCCCAACCAAGAACGTTCTTTTAATTATTTACAGTTTCCAACCCCAGGCTCAGTTAATGCCCAGGCGGTGAATAGTGAACTACAAGACGATGAGGCATCTTCAGATGCCCCTTCGACACTGGAATTACTCCCAAATTATCCAAACCCCTTTAATCCAAGTACTCAAATCCAATTTCGGCTAACCAAAGCCAGTTGGGTAGAGCTTAGCATCTACAATGCACAAGGTCAAAAGGTTCGTGAATGGCCCGGTAGGTACTTTGGGCCAGGACTTCATTCTGAAACATTCCATGGAGATGATTTAGCCAGTGGCCTATATTTTCTTCGAGCCGCCATCTATGGCCAAACAGAACAGGGACCAGGTAGCAAGGAACTTCAACATCGCTCCATGCTACTTGTCCGATGAGTACAGCATGAAAACATACCGCAAGATTTTTAGTTGATCTCTTTGGGTTCGACTCTGTTTATTCAGACTCTGCTTATTCAGACTCTGTTTACCCAGACCTTGATTATTAAGCTCAAAAATCTAAAAGCGGAAACGGGTACTCACCATAAGATTTCGCCCCGCATTAGCTAAGAATCCTGGCTCATCCATACTTCCGTTAAAGTCGACATCAACCGGACTCCCTGTAGAATAATACTGTGCATCGAGCAGATTATTCAAATCCATTCGAAGGTCGAACCGTGAACCCTTCCAGCTAATTTGCGCGTTTAGCAAGGTGTAAGCTGGTACTACGAAGCTTGGATTATTGGTAAGGTCCATAAACGATTCACTCACATATCGCCCTTCCAAACGAATCCCCCATCGGGTTAATGCATCCAGCACCAATGCCTGATTGATGATCCAATTAGGACTAAGAATAGCTTCTCGATCTACAAAGCTTTGCCCATCTGAGTTGCTAAAATCATCTATTTGACTTTGCATCCAAGCCAGACTCCCTTCCCACCTTAGACTGCTACTTTGCGAAGGGGATCCTGCAGGCAATAAGGACGAAACCAACAGTGCATTCCATTCAAGCTCTACCCCATAGCGGGCACTTGAAGCTATATTTTCACGTTTTTGGACACCAAACGCGAGTACCTGACCAATAGGGGCGATTTCATCCACAAAATCCATATAAAATAAATTCCCCGATACGGCCAACTTAGTCCGGTTCCAACGAAGACCAGCTTCTATGTTGTTCACAAATTCTGGCCCAAAACTAGTGTTTGACGCCGATTCAAAATTCTCCGCAACAAGGCTAAATCCACCAAATATGTCTACTTTGGTTGGCTCACGACCCATGCGACCTACTGAAGCATAGCTACTGAGAGAAGGAGAATGTATGAATGTTATTCCAATCCTAGGGTTAATGAAGGTCCAATCATAGAGTAAATCTCCCTCCGAAGGTCTACCTATAAACTCATAATCAGGTTCAACCGTCAAACGCATACTTCGAATTTGCAAGTCGGCTTGGACTTGAAGCTTATCCGCTAGCCACTTCGCACGACCAAACCAACTGAGCTCATCTTTGTAGGATTGTTCATTGTAATAGGCCTGCTCAAAGTTAGGAGTAACCGATTCCTCATTAATTCGATTAAACCGGTACGCATGTACTCCCGTACTAAAACTCCACTGCTCCTGCTCATAAAAATAGGTACTCATGAACCCGTAATGATCATTGTACAATGGATAATTAATCTGAGCTAGGGCTCCGGTTCCATCATCATAAGTATAAAAGAAATCTCCACCCGCACCCCCATAATACAACGAAGATTGGAGCGAACTGCTTTGGTCAATAGTCATACTGTGTTGAAACTGCACTAATCGTTGCCCAAAATCGTCTTCATCGTTGGGGTCTAACAGGTTGATGCGAGGGTCTGCCTTAAGCTGCGATTCGGTAGCAACCAAGTACCCAAGGCCATTCTGCGAGCGAGCGTCAAAGGCATTCCATTTGAACAAATGACGTTCTCCAATGTAGGCCCCAGAAAAGAAAAAGGAATAGGCGGTGGTAGTAGTATAATCCCGAAATCCATCGGATTGTAGAGAGCTATAACTTCCATAGAGCGACCACCGATCATCAATGAGCCCAGAAGAAACACTCCCCGATAGCCGGTAGGTGTTAAAGGCGCCTATTCCAACATTCATTTCACCTCCACGTGCTCTGTCTTGGAGTCGAACCGTTTCAAAGTTCACACTTCCAGCGTAGGAAGCTACCCCGTTGGGTGCGATACCCACTCCTCGCTGAATTTGTACCGATTCAAAATTGGCTCCCAAGTCGGTAAAATTAGAAAAAAATACGCCATGATCTATCATGTCGTTAAGGGGAATTCCATTTAAAGTCATATTGATGCGTTCCTGGGTAATCCCTCTTAGGCGCATACCCCCATAATTACCCATGCGGGTGCCTGATTCACTAAACGAAATCACCGAAGGGCTAAGGCCTTCTAATAAAAATATAGGCTGTTGTCCTCGATAACTTTGCTCAAGTTGCACCGGTGACAAGGTTGTTTGACTAACTGGATCGGAGCTTTTTGCCCGAACACCCTTAATAAGTAGAGCCTCCAGTTCATTATCTGCTTGCAAACTTATGACCCAAAGTTTATTTCCCGCTTCTACTTTGGCTTTTTCCATTTCTTGAAGTGCTGTTTCCAATGGAAAGTGTAATGAAGTATAGCCTACATAGCTTACGTTTAGATCCAGAGCAGCGTAGCCCTCAGCAAAGGCTTCTGACCAAATACCCCGAAATCGCCCATTGGCATCGGCACTAAATCCTTGAAGTATTTTTTCAGGCTCCCCTTTTGGACTTATCCAAATATTGGCTCCAATGAGTGCATTTCCTTGGTCTAAATCTTGGATAATCCCGCTAATTTCAACCGCATTGGCTGCCGGTCCAGCAGATTTAATTTGTGCCCACGTAGAAATTGGGACTAAGATTGTGATGAGTAAAATAACAGATCTTTTAAGGCTTCTACTGGGTCTAGTTGCCGTATCTATTATTCTTTTTGATAGAATAGAATACATGATTCCTCCATTAATTGTTGATTAAGGAGGAGGTTAACAAGTCAAGATGTGAACAGGTTTTCCTCCGCCGGTATGATCCGGTTCAGGTTCAAGGGTATGATCTCAGTCCAACTTTGTAAGCCCGTGTTATGCCATTTAACATGGTGTAACTGAACTCACTCGGTTGGACACCCCTAACCGCATTTAATAATACAGTCTTTTATTTACAACTAGCAAGTAGAATGTTTTTTAGATGAGTATTGTTGTATTTTTGTAATTCGCTAACCGCTCATTTATGTTTTTTATATGTCTAATAGTTATATGTTCAGTAAACCGCTTCCATTCCTTCTTGTAATTTTACTAAGTAGCCTGACTTGGTTGCAGTGCAGTACCAGCGACTCACCTAGCACTTTAGGCTCCAATGCTTTTAGTCCTGAGATTAGCGCTAGCGATATATATTCTCACATTGAGTTTTTAGCCTCGGATTCTTTGCAAGGACGTGAATCAGGCACTGAATTCGAAGCGTTGGCCTCGAACTACATTATCCAGAAATTTGAGGAATTTGGAGTGCAACCTAAGGGAGATGATGGTACTTTTTTACAGGCCTTCACTATTAACACCGCACGCTTAACCAATCCTCACGCCAGCGATGATGCCGAAGGGGAACGTAGAGTTGCCAACAACGTGGTGGGTTGGATTCCAGGCCGTTCAAACACGAATGAGTACGTGATTATTGGGGCCCATTATGATCATTTGGGCTATGGCTCTTTTGGTTCGTTATACCGAGGAGATACCCCTCGAATACATAATGGGGCGGACGATAATGCCTCGGGTACTGCGGGTTTATTAGAACTGGCTCATTATTTTTCTGAAAATCCACCGGTCGATAATATTCTCCTGTTGGCTTTTTCTGGAGAAGAAATGGGACTCCTAGGTTCCGCTCATTATGTTGAGAAACCAACCGTTGATTTATCTCAAGCCAAAGCGATGATTAATTTGGATATGATTGGGCGAATGAGCGATAAAAACCTACTTATATTCGGAGTTGGCACCACTCCAAAATGGTCAGGATTAGCTCTCGCTGTTAATGAAGATTCTCTGAGTTTAAACCTGGTTGAAGATGGTACGGGAGCCAGTGACCATACCAGTTTCTATTACAAAAACATACCCGTACTCCACTATTTTACCGATACTCATTCAGATTATCATCGTCCTTCTGATGATCTTGCGTACATCGAAGTAGAAGGGCAGGAATTAGTAGTAGACCATGTTGCAAGAATGGTCGATGCCCTTGGATCGGTTTCCAAAGATGAGCTACCTTTTGTTGAAGCCCCAGGAGAACAGCGCCAAAACATGACTTTAAACGGTCCTACTTTAGGTGTTTTACCTGATTATGGGTTTGAAGGAGTAGGAATGCGGATTACCGGGACTAATCCTGGGCAACCAGCCCAAAATGCTGGTCTGCAAAGCGGGGACATTATTGTTGCCTTAGGCGATACTCCCCTCGAAGATATTTATGGCTATATGGGTGCCCTAAACACCCTTGAAGTAGGCCAAAAAACCACCATCACTATTATTCGGGATGGAGTGGAACAAACCCTAGAACTTCAACTCTAATTCTTTTTGTTTACGCATTATGCCAACCTATACCTATAAACGGGAAGATGGAACCACCTTCGACCTTCAACAAAAAATTAGTGCCGACGCTTTAACCACCTGCCCTACCACCGGACAAGCTGTTAAACGGGTAATAACAGGCGGTGGCGGAGTTGTGTACAAAGGCGAAGGATGGTATGTAACCGATTACAAGAACAAAGATGCAAAACCGGCTGGTTCTTCCCCCTCAGCCACGGACAAAAGCTCAAGTAAAGAAACTTCCGAATCAGTGGGACAAGCGAGCAGTGGTGGAGCAACGTCTGGTGAATCATCCGCTTCTGATAATAACGCTCAATCTAGTTCAAAGTAATGAATGCATTGGCGTATACATTAACCCAAGGGATTAGGTCTTAGTAAGTATGTCAAAGCATTCTACAACCTATTTGGCCGCTCGCGATGAGTTTGTTCAGCTTTGGGGGGACATGGCGTCTTCCTGGGGAATTAATAAAACTATGTCACAGATTCACGCATTATTGTACGCCGAAAGTCAAGCTCTGCATACCGACGAAATCATGTCTATTTTGGGTATTAGCCGGGGAAATGCCAACATGAATTTACGAAGATTGTTGGATTGGGAACTCATTCATAAAGTGCAATTCGAGGGTGATCGTAAGGATTATTTTTCAGCAGAAACCGACGTTTGGAAGATTGTTAACACCATCATTCGCGAGCGCCAACAGCGAGAAATTGCACCCATACGAGCCCGACTGGAAGAATGCGTTACCTTATTGGAAGGAGATACAACACAGAGCGATGAATTAGATCCAGCAAGCCAAGAATTTAAGGAGCGGATTCAAAATTATAATGACTTTTTAGTCATGTTTGAACGCTTTACCGATGCCTTACTTCCGTTTATCACTAAGAAGAACTTGACCCTACTAAAACAATTGGTTCGCTTTGTAGAGGCAAAAGAACGCCTTAGCGAACTGCTTTCCCCCTCCTCTGAAGAAAAAAAGTAAGGCTTTCCTTTTTGTGGTCTCTTGTAAGAAACAGGCTTGGGCGAATGAGGTTTAGATGAGACCGAGGAATAGAAATACTCCTAGTGAATAGATACTCAAAATTGAACTAAGTAAGGGTGTGGATACGGCTTAATGAATACCGCCAAAAAAATGACTACAACAGAACTTGGCCGTCAGGCAGAGCAGATAGTATGTCGCTATTTTGAGGTCTTGGGTGCCGTCATTTTAGAACAGAATCTACGGGTCAAGAAGTATGAAATAGACCTCATTGTTGACTTGAAGGGACTTTTAGTGGTGGTTGAAGTTAAAATGAGACGCAGCAATCAATTTGGCAGACCAAGAGAGCACCTGCATTCGGATCAATTTTATAGGATAACTTCGGCGTATGAATGGTGGGCAAGAGGAAAAAAGTTTTGGGACAGAGAGGTGAGGTTCGATTTAATTGAGTATTATCCTCGAGACAATAGATTAGTACACCTGGAAGATGCTTTTCGCCCATAGTTGCTCCTAGTCGCCATTAGCCTAAAAATCTTATGAACGAAAATTTAACCTTTTTCGATTACCTTAGAAGTATTCTAGGTATTCTACTCTTTATTGGTCTTTTTTCGCTGCTTATTCCCATCGTCAGTGTGCTCGTCGTCATTAGTTTAGGTACATTGACAGACTGGATTTTGGAAAAAGTTGCACCCTTCCTATCAAGAATTGTGCTACGGGTGCTTGGTATTACTTTTCTCACCGAATATCACCAAACGAAATTAGACGATAATTCGGTCTTTACAGGTAATGTTCATACGCCTGCTATCTACATAGTCAACCATGCTAGTACCTTAGATATATTAACTATACTAGCACTGGGTATTAAACGAGTTCGCTTTGTTGCAAAATGGGAAATGCAATATTTCCCGTTCTTTTTTCTATTAGGAAGGTTAACTGGGCAAATATTTATTAAACGAGGGAATCGTGAAAAAGCCATTCAAACCCTTCAAAATAACTATGCAAAGATACACCGATATCACCGCTCCATTTTAATTGCACCAGAAGGAACAAGAAAGCATGAAATGCCCATTGGCCCTTTTAAGAAAGGAGCCTTTCGCATGGCTATGGACTTAAGCTATCCTATCGTACCTGTATACTTTGAAGGAACGACCAAATTAAGCAAAGGCGGATCACTACTTACAAAGGCAGGTAATATTACCGCTCATATATATCCTTCGATATCAACAGAACAATGGAACGAGACTACTCTAGAGAAAAATATTGAAGATATACGTAACAGATATCTTCAATGGAGTACAGTTTTATGACCTAATTATCTCTATAAAAATAGATTTTTTTATTAGTCGAATCTCTACGACTTTTTACTGTGTAATCTTTTTGACGACAAAATTGATATACAGCCGTTCTCATTGAATTTACAGACTTATCGTTGCTATAAGGCACTTCAGCAGCCTGTCCTCCTGGTTTTAACTTTTCAATAGCTTCTAATAATGGTTTAAACTTAGAAGAACGTTTTTTTGAAGATTTTACAACTGATCGTTTTACGAATTTTATTTCCATCTAATTGGTGAATTTATAGTAATACATTATAAATAACTGATGTTTAAATATATTTAAATTTTACTATTTATCAAAAAGTGTAGCTATAAGCTTTATAATGATAGCATACACTATTTATAGATTAGTTTATATAAATTGCTAGTATTAGTATTCCATAATTTTAATTCTCATTCCTGTTTTTTACTATTCTATACAAACATAAATAAAACTCATCCTCTTAAAGGACTCTGCTGGCCGATTCTGACGGAAGCAACTTATGGTCTTAGAATATTTTTACAAGGCTTTTTCACCTACATCATTTATATTTATAGATTCATACTGTCGATAAATGACAGAATTTTACTGTTTTAAAAAATTCCTGTATCTAAAAGCGAACTCTTATGCGCATTCATATCCTTCCTGCTGTTATGCTATTATCAATCGGTATTATGGCTTGCTCTACCACAAACAACATGCAGAATAACGAGATAAATTCTGCGACTTCTTTAGTTGAATCTGAGAAAACTACCTCTACATTAGTGGATAAAAGAGTGGGTAGAACTGATCTTAGTGAACTATTTTGGGCACGCCAGGATAGTGCTAAAATGCAATTCACCCAGCCAGATATTGACTTTATGGCGGGTATGATTGGTCATCATGCACAAGCCCTTATCATGTCAAGTATGGCTAGTGTAAATAACGCTAGCCCGTCTGTTGTCACCTTGACAAAACGAATTATAAATGCCCAAAAAGATGAAATTGGTATTATGCAACGGTGGCTGCACGACCGAGACCAAATGGTGCCTCAAGTAACCATAGATGGGCTTCAACTAATAATTGAGCCAGGTAGCGAACCTTCATTGGTATTTGATTCAGCTCAAGTAGCGCATGCCGTTAAGCATTTTAATAAACACGGAAGCTACATGGATAATAGTCACTATCAAATGATGCATGGAAGCGAAATGAGCCACGAAGGTATGGATCATTCTGGCATGCACGATCATTCCAGTATGCCTGGTATGTTAACCCAGAAACAACTCGAGGAATTAGCTCTAGCAAAAGGAACAGAGTTTGACCGCCTATTTTTAACCTATATGATTCAACACCATACCGGGGCCATAATCATGGTGAAAGATTTGGTTGAAACCGATGGAGCTGCACAAGAAGTACAAATTGGCAAGCTTGCAGGCGAAATTAATGTAGATCAGAAAACCGAAATTGAACGCATGCGTCTCATGCTTATGGAAGTGGTTGGCTTGAGTAACTAAATAAGGGTTTAGTTACTTCATCATATCATAGGTTCATACCATTGGTATTTAATCTGAATAACTTCCCTTTTACGCTTGCTTAAGAACCCACATAGTTGCTTTGGCAAACTCATGAACAATCATCCACTCTGACTTTTTTTAACTTTTATTAAAAACGAACGTTTAAGAACAACAATAACCAATCACAAATCACAAATAAATGACACTATTTATGAATAAGTACCGTGTTAGTTCAGCACTGTGGGTTTCTTTTATAGCAGTAGCTACTCTTATGAGTTGTAGCTCTTCCCAAGAAACCGCCATGGTTCCTGTCAATGCACCAGAAGTAGCACCGCTTGCAGAAGCTGTGGTACCTACACCCGACCCTCGTGTTGGCCTTGATGCAGGCCTTTTTGATGCGGAAGAAGCCGTGTGGAACTTAGAAGTAGTTTCGCAGACACCACCACCAGAAAACTTCATCGGTAAAACCAACTCAGACTTAGCTTTCAAAGGTAACTATGCTTTCCAAGGAAATTACAATGGTGTAATCGTTTGGGATATTAGTGATCCAGCTAATCCTGTCCTTGTAAACGATTACGAATGCCCAGCCTCACAGAGTGATGTATCTGTGTATGGAAATCTTCTTTTTGTCTCTGGAGAGGGATTAGAAGGCCGTATTGACTGTGGTACTGAAGGCGTTAGAGAAGCGGTGAGTGAAGTGCGACTTCGTGGAATTCGTATTTTTGACATTACCGATATTCAAAATCCTGAGTATGTTGCGAACGTACAAACTTGTCGTGGTTCTCACACTCACTCGGTATTAAAAGATCCAAACGACAATGAAAATATCTATGTCTATGTCTCTGGATCTTATGTAGTACGTCCAGACGAAGAATTGCCAGGTTGTTCTGACCTTCAACCCGAGGAAGATCCGAACTCTGCTTTATTCCGAATCGAGGTAATAAAAGTGCCATTAGACAGCCCTGAAGATGCTGCTATTGTTAGCTCTCCTCGTATATTCGAGGATCTTCAAGCTCCTCCAACTCACGGGTTAGCTCCTGCTGATCTTGCTGCACTTGAAGCAGCCAAAGCTGCTGGTGCCTTCACCTATGTACGCGGTGGAACTGAGCGCGTTCTTCCAGGTCGTTTTGTGCAAGGTCTTTTAGCAAATGTAGTTGAAGAGCGTGGGGGCGAAGGTGCACCTACTGCCGAAGATTCAACCACACTTCGCGCTAATATTCAGTCCATCATCGAAGAGATGTTTGGTGGTGGTGAGGAAGATGTTACAGCTAGAAGAGGCCCTGATCAATGTCATGATATTACACTATATCCTGAATTAGGTTTAGCGGGTGGTGCATGCGAGGGATACGGACTGCTTTTAGATATTAGCGATCCTGCGAATCCTGTGAGAATTGATGCTGTAGCCGATTCAAATTTTGCTTATTGGCATTCGGCGACCTTCAGCAATGATGGTAACACCGTGATTTTCACCGACGAGTGGGGTGGTGGTGGTGCACCTAAGTGCCGTGATACCGACCCAATGGAATGGGGAGCAAATGCCATTTTCACCATAGAGAATGGCAAGATGGTTTTCAAGGAATATTACAAAGTCCCAGCTCCGCAAACAGTATATGAAAATTGTGTAGCCCATAATGGTTCTTTAATTCCTGTACCTGGCCGTGATATCATGGTACAATCGTGGTACCAAGGTGGTATTTCTATCTTTGATTTCACCGACCCTTCTAATCCTGTTGAAATTGCCTTCCATGATTACGGACCCGTTTCCGGTGAATCAATGGCTATGGGTGGAAGCTGGAGCGTATATTGGTATAACGGAGTTATTGTAAACTCTGAAATTGCTCGTGGCTTAGATATGTTCAAACTCACTCCTAGCCCATTTATGACGGAGAATGAGATTGCAGCAGCTAACACGGTTCAATGGGAATACCTTAACGCTCAAGGTCAACCTAAAATTTACTGGCCAGCCACCTTTCACCTAGCTAAAGCGTATGTAGATCAGCTAGATCGTGACGGAGAACTAAGCGACGCTGAGATTATGGAGATTCGCCAATCTATTGCACGCGCGGAAATGGCGAGTGAACGTAAGCAAGCGGGTATGCTGGAAGACCTATCGGAAAGTGTTTCTGCTAAAGCGGCTAATTCTGCAAACCCAACTAAAGTAGCTGCCCTTGCGGAAGCATTAAAGAACTTAGCTGGATAATGGCTAATTAGCATTAAGCCTTTTCTAAAGCCTCAATCTATTCGGATTGAGGCTTTTTTTATGTACATTATGTCGATTGATTAGTGCACCCAAATAACAACAGATATCATGGCCATACTTCGTCGAGTAATGACCTTAGCAGTCTTTTTTCTAGTCTTCTTTGTAACCGCCGAGACTGGACTTGCACAGCTCCGTATAAATGAACTAAGCGCAAGTAATTCTTCAGTACTTCAAGATGAAGATGAGGACTTTAGCGATTGGATAGAGCTACATAATCCCACTACAGATACACTCTATTTATCGAATCTTTTTTTAAGTGACGATTATCAGGATTTACAAAAATTTGCCCTACCATCTATACTTATCCCACCTTCTGGCTATCAAATCATATTTGCCTCCGACAAAAATCGTCTACCCTCATTTAAAGCATGGGAAACTCCCATACAAGATGGAAGCAATGTTCGTTATCTGCTCCCTAACGCAGTAACATCAAATCGATGGATAGAAACTGATTTTAATGATAATAGTTGGACGGAAGGGGTGTTCGGACTAGGGTATGGCGATGAAGATGATGTCACTGTGGTACCAACCGGTACCCAATCCATATTTACCCGAAGTACTTTCACTATTTCAGATCCATCTTCTGTCATTGATATGATGTTCCACATCGATTATGATGACGCTTTTGTAGCCTATCTAAACGGCGTTGAAATTGCACGTGCCAATATTACGGGAGAAGCTCCTCTTCCTTACAATCATCCCGCTGACAACTACACTGAGCCACGCCTCCCTTATGGCAATCCTCTCTGGTCAGCTTCCATAGTTGAACACCTATCCTTACTTAGAAAAGGGGAAAATATTCTTGCCATACAAGTTCATAATTTTAATAGCACGAGCTCCGATCTTAGTCTACGCCCTTTTTTAAGCCTGGGGTACAACCAAGCTCCTACCCCCTCTGTTGGCCCTGCCGATCTCGTTGAATTACCAAAAGAAGACCTTGGGTATATTCATACGAATTTCAAATTAAGCTCGTCTGGCGAAACCGTGTATTTAACTACGATGGAGGGAGAGTTTATGGATAGTTTAGCCTTTCCTCCATTGCTAGTTGATGAATCTTTTGGCCGAACTTCCGACCAAAGTAATGAGGTTATATTCAGTATTCCCACTCCAAATTATCCTAATGTGACCGAAGGCTATACAAGAAGACTTTCGTTCCCTGAATTAAGCCACTATGGAGGATTTTATAAAGAAACTATCGAGCTTAAAGCCTTTTTTGGGGTTAATCCCACAACCATTTACTACACTCTGGATGGCTCAACTCCTACGCAAAGTGATCAACGTTTACCCAATGAAGGACTTAGTATATCCGAAACAGCAGTTGTCCGTTTGAGGGCCATAGAACCGAACGCCTTGCCCAGCCCAGTACATACCGAAACCTTTTTTATTAATGAACAACACAACTTACCCATTGTGTCTGTTTCAACCGACCCCAAATATTTATGGAGTGATACCGAAGGAATTTATGTGGTAGGAACCAACGGAACAGGTGGAAACGGCCATGACAATGCGAATTGGAACCAAGACTGGGAAATACCCATAGGTTTTGAACTCTACGATACCGATAAAGTCAAGCAAATAGGGACTGGGGCAGGAGCAAAAATAATGGGAGGTTGGAGTCGTTTGAATCCCATGAAGTCCTTAGCCATTTTTTTTCGCTCTGAGTATGGGTTAGGTGAAATCGAGTATAAACTATTCGAAAATAAAGATATTAGCCGCTTCGAATCCATTGTTTTACGAAATGCTGGCAATGACTTTACATCTCAAGGAAATGCTATGATGCGAGATGGACTCATGCAAACCCTTGTTCATAATACCGAAATTGATGGCTTGGGCTTTCAACCATCGGTGGTATATCTGAATGGGGAGTATTGGGGAATACATAATATACGTGAAAAAATAAACGAACATTATGTAGAATCAAACAGTGGAATTGATTCCGATAACATTGATCTGCTATATAACGGATCTGGACTTAATTACTTCGCTGCCTCGCATGGGACTGCCGAACAGTACGACGCACTTATCGATTATGTTCAAAGGAACAACCTTCTTTTTCCGAGTTTTTTTGAAAAGGTAGAGGAAATGATGGACATGGATAATTATATCGATTATGTGGTCGCTCAAATCTATTATGCCAACACCGATTGGCCAGGTAACAATACTAAATTATGGCGTGAACGAAGCCAAACAGGCAAATGGCGATGGATACTCTACGATACTGATTTTGGATTTAACTTATCCTATGGTGGTCAATCTTGGCATAATACCCTTGATTTCGCCTTAGAGCCCAACGGTCCCGGCTGGCCTAATCCTCCTTGGTCCACCTTATTACTGCGTGAACTATTTGACAGCGCCGAATTCAGAACACGTTTTGTCAATAGAACGGCCGATTTTATCAATACCTCTTTCAAACCTGATTATGTGCATGGGGTAATAGACTCTCTAGCAGGTCTAATGTATACCGAAATGCCTCGTCATATGGCCAATGTAACCCGAAGCGGTGCTTGGGGTGGTTCTATGAATGAATGGTACAACCAATTGACCAGCCTAAAAAACTTTGGGACAGATAGACCGGCCTACATAGAGCAACATTATACCCAAGATCGTAGTCAA
>Ga0233432_10001974_pt1 | contig 19376 bp, 20 predicted proteins | sample SI_122_August201_6_FD_179870 | JGI IMG/M metagenome (GOLD analysis project Ga0233432, IMG submission 179870) | Seawater microbial communities from Saanich Inlet, British Columbia, Canada - SI_122_August2016_10_MG | ecosystem: Environmental > Aquatic > Marine > Inlet | place: Canada: British... | reverse complement strand
TTTCAAGTGCCGATGTATTGCCAGATGGTAGTGCTTATAATGGACTTGAGATGGTGGGAACGCAAATCGAAATACAATTAGAGATGAAGGATAATAGTACCCCAGATGTAGTGGAAAGTGTTATGATAGGGAGTTGGGGTTCTATGGGACATTAGTGATATAATATTGTATGTTTCATATTATATTTGTAACAATAAAAATTAAGATAAAATGGCATTACCACTTATAGCTGCAGGGGTTGGTCTAGCAGGATCATTGATAACAGGATATCAAAACAACCAAAAGAACAAGGCATTATTAGCTACTCAAAGAAAAGCACAACAAGATCAATTAGCTGCTCAAGAACAGTATAGAAAAGATTATGGTGCTTATCAGCAAGATATGCGGAATCTACTTGGAGATAGACCTGAGTTAAAGCTTACTAATAACCAAGATGCATTACAGCCTTATCTAAGTTCTGTCCAAAATGATTTATTAGCATCTCAAGGTAGAGCGGCAGGGTCTGAAGTCAGAAGAGATGATATAAGACAAAATAGTGCTGATCAAATATATAGAGCACAACAAGCTTCTAGAACTGGTAGTGATCTCATGGGTGCTATTGGAAGAATTCAAGCAGGAGAGTATGCGAACGCAAGAGAGCTTGGAGGTAGAGAGGCACAAGAGAGAGTAAATAGAATAGACAATAAAACCACTGCTTTTCAAAATGCTATTAAGGATAACTCAATGTTTAATGTAAATGAGAGAGCTAGAAGAGAAGCAGCAATGTATCAAAACGATCTTGATAGATTCAACCAGTCGTTTGGTTTTGAGCAGAGTAGCCAAGCAAATTTACTAAACACTAACTTGAATTTTGCAGCAGGTAATATCGCTCAAAATGCAGCTATAGGTCAGGCAAATGCTAATACGATGGTAAATGGTTTGGGAGATTCCTTGAGTGCTTTAGGAAATGTTGGGATGCAATATGCTATGCAAAATCAGCAAATTCAATTGGATGCTGCGAAGTATAATAGTGGAATTAATAATAAAGTACTACCACCTGCTCCTAGTCTTGTAAGGAGGGAAATACCACCTATACCACCTATAGGTATGCCAAACATCCCCGCATCAATCCCAAAAGTAGATTAAATAATAATCATGGCAGAACCAATATTTAAAACAATAGACTATAGTAACCAGATTGCCAACAATAATAAGGCAGCTTCTGATTCTATGGTTAAGGGTATTCAAAACATATCCAATACTTTCTTAGCTGGAAGGCAGCAAAACATAAATCAAGGAAGGCAATTGATGTCCGATTTTTCGGCTATCATCGATGAGGTGGATGATATCCATAAAGAGGGTGTGTCAGAGCAGATACAAGCTACTCAAGCAAAACTCGCTAACAATATCTACAAGAAAAAGGGTAAGAATGGTGTGCGATTAAATCTTGGTGATCTTAATAGTAAGGATTTTAACTACGCTAGGGACATGAGGAAGCTAAAAAATATGGCTACCAATTCTAGGCTAGTGAAGCAACAACTTACCGATGTCAAGAACAATATTAAAACCGATAAATATATTCTAAGCAACGCAGACAGAACGAGTGCGGCTGCCGATATTAGTACTTATTTGAGTAGTGCTAAAGCCTTAAATCAAAGCCCTGAAGAGCTTAACGATCAAGTTAGAGCAATATATAGGAATTATCGAGATAATGTCGGAGAAGCCGTTGATATACACATCTCAGACCTAGTTAAGACAAGTGGACTTACTGTAGCAAAGGATTCTAATGGTAATCTGATATCTACTCAAACTGCTTTCTATGAATCGCTATTTACTCCCAATGAAAATGGAACGTATGATTTAAATGAAGTAGAAGTTGATAGGGTCGTAGAAAAATATGCGAATCAAGGGAATATAATCCAAACAGAAAAAGAAGACTTTAAGGAGCGACTTATTGAGAAGGCAAAAATAGTTCAACAACAAAAACTAGTAAGGGATAAAGAGGCATCCGATGCCTTAAATGCGAGAACGAGTCGATTAAAGGCAGATACCGAAGCAACCGAGAACATAGCTAATAGCATTGAGGAGCAGAGGAGTAAGATTGTCGATATGGCAAATATCATAGCTAAAGGGAATGGAGAGGCACAACTAAAAATACTCATTAATACTCCTGAAATTCGTGATGCTAGATACATCAATAATGCCCCAGAGTTCATTAAGCATATGATGTTCAGGGATAGAGAAAATGCTCCTTTAAACTCTAAGGGAGTGAAATTTTGGAATGATCAGAAAGATGATGATGGTGGTTTTAAAGATGAACCTCCAACATATGAACAGGTAGTAAAAGATAAAGGGGATATATACCAATACTATCTAAAAATATGGAATGATGCTGGAAATAAACCTGTGGTATTGTTTGATTATAAGGATAAGGCAAGAGATTATAATCTTGTGGACAGTAAAGATCCAGAGCAAATTCAATCGGTTATAATGACACTTCCCTCGACACAACAAAAGGGAATAGAAAACAATCCAAATTCTGGAACAGGAATAGGAGTTTTAAAAGAGGATAATCCTTTAGGAGATGTAAATAAAGACCTCACTCTTGATTTTAGTACTTACGAAAATTAAAAGCTAAATGCCTCAAAACGAAAAATTTATAAAGGATGTCCATACACTAGTATCCAAGTATGGATTTAAGGGAACCGAAGATGAAGCCTATCAATTACTTCAAAACAATGAGGACTTTCAAAAAGATGTACTCACTGGTATAAAGGCTAATGGTTTTAAGGGGGAGCTAAATGATATGTTGAGCATTGCTGGGATATCTCTTCCTGAAAAAAAAAATTCAAGCGATCCTACGGAATCTATTTTGGAAGATCCTTCTATGGCTACTTCCGAGGAGAGTGGTGTTGGGGAAGAAAACACTGATGAGGAACTAGGCTTTTTTGATGCCTATGAGAAGAGAGCTAAAGGAAGATCAAAATCACCTTCCTTATATGAAGGTTTAGGGGTTGCTGGACTTGGACAAAGAATAGTAGATGCAGCCTATAATACAGTAACAAATTCACTTGTCGCTGAGGGAGATGCTACATTTCCTCTACAATCGAAGAGAAATGAGATTAATGAGTTAAGAAGAGATATAAGTGATGCTCAAAGTAAAAAGCAAGACTTCATTACTCAAAAAATTGATCTTGGTATGGGTCAATATAGAGATCAACAAATACCTCTTCAAGATGCACAAAAAAGATATATAGAATTAGAGGCAGGCATTGAGGACAACGTAGAAAGAATAAAAGATAAAAGGGAAGAATCCGCTGAATATCAACTACCTACAAATAAAACATCCGATATGTTTACCCCAATAGGTCTTGCTGATTTAGTGGGTTCTCAGATTCCCAGGTTGGGAGCTTCGTTAATTCCTATTCTTGGTAGCTACACTCAAATATACGGAGATACTTACATGACTACCCTTGAAGCCATTGCTGCTAAAGAGAATGGAGTAGAAAGGGATCAAGTTACTCCTCAAATGATGGTAAAGCAGATTGAGGAAGGTAAGGATGGTCAAGCAAATAGTTTCTTATCCGCAGCTATTGGTTCAAGTCTTGATCTTATTGGTCTTGGTAAGATGGCAAATGTTTTAAAGACTCCACTCAATGGATATGTAAAGCAACAAATAAAGAAAGGATTACAAAAAGGGGGTAGAGCTGGGGCTAAAAAAGCTCTATCCGTAGGTCAAGATATACTTTCCGCAGGTGTTGTGGAGGGTCTTACCGAGGGGGGTCAGTCCGCTGTTCAACAAATAGGAACAGAACTAGCTGTAGATAAAACCATAGGTGAAGCGTTTAATTCACTCAATTGGGATCAAATACTCAAAGAAGGTATTGCTGGTGCATTAATAGGAGGACCAATTGGAGGTGCTACCGCTTCTGGAATCAAGTTTAATAGCAATGATGTAGAGGCAATGATTGCTGAGTATGATGTTGGTGCGTTAAAACAATTCACTGAAGAAGGCTTAATTGATTGGAATACAATCCCTAAACGCACACTATCTAAAGTTAAATTTTTAGAAAAAATCAAAGGAGAAAAGGTATTGCCAATACCCTCCGCTATAAATAGAGCACCTGATGTCGATGTCAAGGAAGATGTAGATATAGAAGAACAAGTAGAACAAATAGAAGATGAACAAACAACCACAGACACCCAAGGAGTACCTTCAATGGATGACGGAGCAGAATCCACAGCTCAACCTATTGATCAAACGATTGAACCTAGAGCCGAAGAATCTACGGATCAGCAAGAAGAAGTAGCAGTATCTACGGAAGGATTACTTAGCGTTGATGAGGGAGGCAAAGCTGAACTTACTACCGAAGATGGTAGAATTATAGAATTAGGAAATATTGAAGATGATAAAAGCCTTGAGGAATTAGGCATTACCTTGAAACAACCGAGTGTTCAACCGATGGGTGGTTCACTATATAATGTTGATGGAAAAGAATTGAGGTTGAGGGATGATGAACAATTCAAGTTCAGCAAGAGGGGTAAAACGGTGACCTTGTATGATGACAAGAACAAGCCTGTAAAGCTAATAGGAAATCAAGCGGAGGAGGTAGAATATTTTTCAAGTCTAAATACGCAAGATCAAGTCAATCAAAATGAGACTACTAATAAGGAAACTAAACAAGAAAGAGTAAATACACCAACAACCTTAAAAGAGGCAGCAGAATCAATATATAATACCTATTCTATCATTGATTCTAATAATAAAACTTCAATTTCTGAGGAGTCACAAAATACTGTAAATGAGGAGGTTAAAGAAATTAAAGAAAGTAACGATATAATCATTGAGCCAGAGATGGCTGTAGATGAGAAAAGCCGAGGAAAACTGTATGAATTTCTAGACAAGAAAGATAAAGAGTTAACAAAATTCGGTAAAGAAAATTTGAGTTTTGGATTACCTGTAGCGGTTGCTCAAGGTACTATTAAGACAATGAAACTTGCTATTGAAACGGCTCAAACTGGGGCTGATATCATTAAGGCAGGAGTTGATTATATAAAGAATACTGATTGGTATAAGAATCAAACTAAAGCTAAGAAAGCGGAGATAGATACTGCCTTTAACGATGAAAAGAATTTTATTAATCTAGTAGGTGAAACACCCACAAAGCCATCTCAAGTTGATGGTCGAGTTGAGCGATTAAAGGATACTTCAAAAAGGCTACGTAAGCAGTTCAGTGACCTTCAAGAATACAAGAAAAACTTGATTGATAATATCTATGAAAAGCTCGAATTAAAAACACTCGATAATCTTAGCAACTATTTCAATAAACCTATTTTTAGACAAATTAATAATGCTAAAACAGCAGGTGCTGTAGATCGTTTGATTAGTAAAATTGATTATAAAATTGCTAATGAGGAGAATAAGAAAGTTGATAAGGCTATTGGTAAATTCTTTAAGGAAAGAAAGAAGTATATCAAGAGTGTCGATGGTAAACCCAAGGGTAATGTTGTTGACAATGAAACCAGAAAGGTTCTTACCCAAACGATTAATACAAAGTTAGGTGAGGATTTAAATGTTCTTGAAAAACAAGCAGCAATTATTGAAGGTGGATTGGGTGGTTTATCCGATGCTGACTTTGATAAAGCTTTGATAGAATTAACAGCGATTGAATCAGCTATAAACCTAAAGAAAGCTGATGTCTTAATAAATAATTCCAAATCATTAATAAAGGAAAAGAATGATAATCCTAAGTCATTTACAGCAGAGGAGAAGGCTGATTTTCGAGAGAATGTAGATCTCGTTGCAGAGGGGGTTAGATTAAAGAAACAGGCTTTAAATGATCTTACAGCACTACGAGATGAAGGTAAGTCTAATTTAAAAGAGGAAGTTAAAAAGGAGGCTGAACGATTAAGGGGTTTACAGGATAAGGCTTTAGAGGATACGAACCATGCTTTATCGGATGTTAAGTCTTCAGATCTAGATAAGAAAAAGAAGGCAAGAGGAAAGTTTGTTAATACCTTTTTAAAAGCATTAAGTGAAGTCAAATCTTTCGCAGCTAGTAATGTTTTAACTTCTTTGGAGTTTCTACTCAAGGTAGTTTCAAACAATAGTGACATTGATAAGGGGTTCTTACGTAACTATTTCTTCGTTGAAAAGACAGGTTTTACGGAAGCTAGACAGAAAGCGTTTAGGGAAAAACAAGCGAATGCTGATTCCTTAAAAGATTTTATATTTAAAACATTCGATATAAAGGGAAGTTTTAAAGAATACAAATTTCTAGAATGGATAGAAAAAGCAAGAGATCTTCAGGTAACTAAAAGTGGAATCTTTATAAAGGATGAGAATGGAAAACTTGAAGAACGACCTATGTCAAAACTCAATGCTCTTGCTGTATATCAATGGAGTAAGATGGATGGTTTGACTTCAAACCTTGAGGCAGCAGGGTATACCGAGGAATCAATTGAGCAAGTAAAGAAATTTTTAGGAGATAAGTATATTGCTTTAGGAGATTATATGACTGATTTTTTGAAGTCTAAATTTCCTGAATACAATAAGCAATATCGTTCCATAATGAGAACCGATATTAACGAGGTTGAAAATTATTTTCCTGTCAACTACAATAGAGAACAATTAAAGAATGAGGTCGATGTAAAGGAGACTGAAACAAATTATTTAGCATCAATAACCCCAAGTCACACTATTAATAGAGTCTCAAATACCAATCAGTTGAATGACAACGCTGATGCTTTGGACTTATTTAATAATTACCTAGAGGTGATGACACAATTTAAGCATTACTCTAGACCAATTAAGGATATGAATTCTGTTCTCTCCAACACGCAGTTTAAGAAAAATTTAAAAACATTAACCGAGGATGGTAAGCTCTATGGACAATTAGAAGCCTCAGTGGGGGGAGTTGTTGGTGCAAGGGTAATAGAAAGTAATAAAGATGCAGCAAATGCTGGTAGAACGTTATATAAAATGCAAAGAGGGATTCAACTTACTTATGTTGGATTTAAGATTTATACTGCTGCTAAACAGCTTTTATCCTTTTTCGCAGTTTATGAGTATGCTAAATCAGTAAGAGTAAATGTAAAAGGGAAATCATACAGAGTACCACTTGCTGGTACAGCCTTATTTACTGGAAAGCTAATTTGGGATTTGCCAAAAGCATATAAGGCATACAAATTTTTATATGATAACTCAACAGGCTTTAAGGATAGAGTGGATGCTGGTGATGTTGGAAGTGAATCTATACGGAGGGCTCTTGATGGTGCAAGATCAAGTAAATTCAATCTAGCTCAAAAGATGGCAGCGAAGTTTGGACTATTTTTAAATAGGGCTGTAGATACTTTTACCATTGCTTGGACAGGTAAAACTTTATACGATCAACAAATGAAAATGTATAAGGAGAATGGTTTAACTCAAGCTCAAGCGAATGAAAAGGCTATTAGGGATTTTGAGGTTTATTATACTTTATCACAACAATCGAGTGATCCAGAATTGCTTAGTAGTTCGCAAAGAGATAAGGGATTCATAGGTTTGTTTTCAGCCTTTAAAAACTCTCAACAATCATATTTTAGAAAGATTGCAGGATCGTTTACCAGCTTGGTCAACTCGTATAAAAACGAAAAAGTCAAATTAGAAAAGTTGGGTAAAGTTAATGCTGGTGAAAAAGCTATACTGAAGATTCTAAGTACCGATAGTGATCAAAATAATATTAAAAAGATCATGCTTTATGGATACGTAATGCCTCTAGCTTGGCAGTATGTAGCTAGTGGATTACCAGGACTGCTTACAAAATGGGATGATGATGATGAGTATGAAATGAAAAGAACCTTGTTATTGGGTCCTTTGGATGGAGCATTTATTGTTGGTGATTTCCTCAAATTCGCTGCTGATAAGGTTATTAATGGTGTGCGATGGAGTTACAGTCCAATCATTCTTGAAGAAGAAATTAGAAATTTATTTAATGATAGTAGTAAAGCTTTTAACAATGGTGTTCTATCAGCAGAGATGGCTTATCTCGCTGCTAAATATACACTCAAACTAACTGGATTGGTTGATCTCGATTCATCAGTAAAGATTTATGAAGCCTTGGAGGATATAATTGATGAGGGAGGAACACCTAGTTATGAAAATGTTATGAAAGTGTTGAACGCTCCAAAGGCTTTGACAGAATAATAAAGTCTCCATCCTTAGTGAATTATTCTCATCCGAAGTAAGCTTTCCTCAATTAACAGGGAAACTCATTCGTTTTCCTGTTAATCAAGATTTAAAGTATTACACCAATCTATAATCGCTTGTCTGTCCGCATCCGAAATTGAATTATGGTTAAAATCAGTTGCATTTTGAAATGGAGGTGGCATAGTTAACTCATCCAAAGGATAATTATCAAAGTGTTGGGTGCATTGAGGTCGGTGACAAGATGTACAAGAGTTCTCAATATTTGTAGTATGTGGTTGATGAAATTCTTGTCCGATAATAGAATAAGGATTTTTTCCAGTAAATGGTACTAGTAACTCTGATGTGTCAGTAGGATTTCTTATTTGGTCAACAGCTGGTGTATGCAAAAAGGGACTTGCCATATGACAATTTTGACATTTATCAGCAGCAACAACGCTTGGGTTCATCCAAGCTTCAATATATCCATTCTCACCTGGTTTCGGAGAATTATTCGGGTCACCATTGTCAACGATTGAAAAAAAGCAAGTTTCTCCTGTTGACAATTTGTGACCAATCACTCCTAAACCACCATCACGACAAAATGTTATAAATACAACATCTGAGTTTTCAGATCCATCCGAATTCAAGCCTTGATAACGACCTACCTTATTTCCTGTTTGACAAGCCATTCCAAAAGCCCATGGATGGTCACATTCATTTGGATTTGTGCTACCATTACCTTCTTCACCCGATGGAAAAGTTACTGGGATTCCATTTTTTGTTGCTGGTACTTCAATTGCATCTGCGCAACTGAATTTTGGCAGCGGCCCCAAAACAGCTTCACACTCATATGCATAATCAATTGCTGTTCGTCCTGAATCAATAATATCTTCATCCTTTTCACAGGATTCAAGCATTAATGTTATAGAGGTAAATCCGAAAGCTATAAATATCATAAAGTTTCTTTTCTTCATTCCCATCTAACTTTTTTTGTTTCTTTTTATTGTGTCTAACTCTTTTTATGATTCTGTTATCTCCTCATAACAAGAACACAATAACTCGTGATTGTACAGGTTTATTGTTCAATTAAGGAGTTTATTATAAGGCTAAAATAAGGAAATTATTTACTACTGATATTACATGTTCGAGTTTTCTCAACCGCTTGTGGTAAAATTTTTAGTGCTGCAATGTGCTTCTAGGAAATAGTAGATCAACTTGGCTTCTTTGGTTAGCTATTTGAAGGTATGGTCGTTTCATTTAAGGGTGAGAAGTAGGCTTATTGCTAACCAAAACAAGAGTGGAATAACATAAATGTACAAAACACACTTACAACTAAGATTTCGATAAAGAATGCTTTTCGAAAGGGGTTTTTAAAAGGATTCATATTTCAAATTAAAACTAATCTAAGTTCTCCACCCTTAGTGAATTATTCTCACCAGAAGGTATTGCTCTAGTCCAATTTAATTTTGTGTCATGGATCTGAGCTACGACAAAATCAAGAAGTTATATAAGAAAAAAAAGTACAAATTCTGCGAGGGAACGTACAATTTGAACATATTTGGCATTCGGGATACCTGCTTTGCCGATGATACCTTCAACGATTACATTGGCATAGCCTATGAGACTGACTTAGTAGAATTCAAGGTAGATCTATACCCAGCTACTTGCGATCCTGCGGTGGGATATCTCCGTTCCCCACTCAATAAGAATGGGACAATTATAATGCTCGAAGGGCAATACCGAGGATGCTATAAAATTGGTATTCATGGGAGGACTGGAAATTTTCCATATGAAGCCTTAGAGCAGTGCGGTGCTATGGCATACGTGAGGGATAATAATAAGGATAATGTGCTTGACATTGATCCATCAAAGAAGATCACTGGGATTTTTAAAACTAATCTTCACAGGTGTTCCAAATGGAAAATAGTTCGATACATAGGACTCTACTCCGCAGGATGCCAAGTAATTCAAGATCCAAAGCATTTTGATGAGCTTATGGTTACCGCAAAAAGACAGCAGTCATTGGGCTGGGGTGAGAAGTTCTCATATACTCTTTTTAATATCAACGATCTATAAAATGTTGAAATCCGACCAAGCTGCTGGAGTTTTCGCACTCACTATGATAGTTACCAATACGATGGTTAGTCATGTAAATGAGGTGGCAACGCTGGCTCTAACAACATTGTCAATCATCTGGGTTGGATTCAAGCTCGCAAACGAAATAGTTTTAAGAAAAAAGTTAAAGAATAAAGAATGATAGAAATAAGTATAGCCGATATAATAGCAGCGTTCACAGGAATCGTTCTCTTTTGGATTCTAGTCTACTCAGCAGAGAAGGACAAATTTGACGCTACAGATGAGAAACATAAGTTTGGATCGTGGTGTAAAAATTGGTGGAATAAGAATAACGATAATGTCCTCGCTCACTTCTTTGTATGTGCCTTCCTGCTCATTATCGGAATTGAAAATACAACTACACTACTCAGCAAACACTTTGATGTGCCTCAAGACCTAAGTCATGTAGGAGCGAGTGGTTTGATAGGATTCTCTTCCTCATTAATAGCAGACATCCTAAAACGAATGATCAAATCGGTTAAGAAGTAAAGGAACAAAGAGTACTCATTTTTGTAGGGTTTTGTTCCTACTGATTATCAACTACTTACAAACATTATGAATAAAAACTCCATCATCATCCTAATGGCACTTGCTCTTGGGGTGATGACTTTAATAGCAACCAAGCAGCAATTCAAGGTTAAGACAGTCGTAATTACAGAAAGCCATACAGATACTTTGTACGTTGAGTTACCTAGCGATACGGTTTTTCTTGACAAGGTTCGATACATCAATAAACCAATTCACGATACTGTTTATGTCGATCAAGAAGGGGAATTAATTACCAATTATAGCGGAGAGTTCTTTATCGATAGTACGGTTACAGTACTCTACAAAATAGATGTCCAGGGAATGATCAAGGGTTTCAACTTTGGAGCAGTTAAGAATTACCCTCCTCAAGAGGTTATTACTAATACGGTGACAAATACTGTAACTGAGTACCAAACGATGGAATACAAGGCTCTATGGGCTGTCTTGGGCATGGATATGATGGGTAATCCAACCATTGGTTTAGATTTCCAGAACCATAATAAGGTTTTTGGGGTTAACTTTAATCCAATAGATAAAGTAGTTGGATTCAATTACAAATTGAGATTATTCAAAAAATGACAAACGCAGAAAAGATAGCCGAGCTAGAAGCTAGTTTAACTGGAGATATGTTTGCCGATATGGATATCAAGGATCAAATTCATAAGCTGAAGCTAGAGGAAGCAGGAGGTAGCTGCGACATTGATGACCCTGAGTGTGAGGCTTGTGGGTCTTAAATTAACATTTACCCTTATCTTAAATACGAGTGTAATACTTACACTGCATAAAAAAACTCCTAGAGTCACCACACCCTAGGAGTTTTTACACAAATTCTAAAAGTTTTTGACCAAAACTTATTGTCGAAAAAAAATGATGGACATTCCTTTATGCCCTTTGGTTATACATAATTAAAATATTAGGTAACACACCTAATTCCAGTGTAATCAATACGTTGATTAAAACGTAATGGTTCAATTATTTCGATGGTATATAATGTAATCACTTGCTCCTAATTGGATATCACTTGGGATATGATGAGCATCATTCCAATTCCCTGTTTCTCTAAAAGATGCTCTTTTGGAATTTGGACGCTTCGACATATTATCAAATAGATCATAAATTGGATCGTGTAAATAAGAATTTTTAGTTCCATCGGACCATGTAACAGTAATCATGCTGTTTTGTCCATACAGACTTTTAAGAAGAGTAAAACTATTTTTATATATTATTTCCATTATCACTAAGTTAGGTTGTTCAAAAAAAAATTATAATTTACAGTGTGCAAATTTATAACAAATAATAATATATTATATCATTATTCTATAAAAAAGTTCTCTTTTTTTTCTCGGTCTTTAGAATTTCATCCTCGTGATACCCCAATTGTCTCTTGATTTCATTGACCTTATTCTGATATCCAATAATTTGTGAATTCAATTTTTTGATTCCTGTCATTATACCAGCCGTAGTATTAGCCGAAGTTGTCATGTCTTGGATCAATTTGTACCTTTCACTCCTTGTAAGTAAAGCCTCCTCCAGTAAGCCTTCCGCTTCTTTTAAATCCTCAATCATCAAGTTCTGTCCATCTAGTTGAGATTTCCGATTTCTTGTGGATATACATGAACCTCTTCCCCTTATTTAAGTAGGTTGTGATGTACTCATTCGAGGCATAATTATCTACTTGACTACCCTCTGGTAAATCTTCCTTTTTAGTTATAATCTCACAGCGATCATTGGAAATTGGATTGGTACCGTAAACTGGTCTCCAATAATTATTAGGTTCAACTTTGACTGGTTTCATTTCAAAATCAATGAACTCATCATTTGTGTAGAGCAACTTCTTTGCCTTTGAATGTACGCTCGTACGTAGCAGGACATATTCATTGTTATTGGGTTTTGCTTCCTTTAGGGTTATGTAATTCTCCATTTAATTCTAGTTTTGACTTTTTGATTTTTCTTTTTCACTTGCTCTTACGGTGTAGTAGCCGTAGCAATCCAGACACTTGTATTGCCTTCTAAAAACACCTGTCGCACTTCTCCGCAGACAAGTCTTGTGTTTGTGGTATGATCCACACTTGGGGCAGCTTATATTCTCAGAATCGGTACTAAGGTTTGGGTGGCTCTTCATAAATGGTCTTAATCGGAGGTAGACATCTTGTAAAATTTGGACATCCATATCGCAGTATTTTACCATTTTCTTCAATGCCTTTTTATCTCCCCTCGCACAGCCTTCCCATAAGGCAATGCCACCTGTATCCATCTTAGCTCCAACACCTAAGTATTGTGCTATATAATCAAGCTTATTGGAAGAGAACTTGAATACCTTTCTCGCTTCTTTTAAGGTGTCTACGCTTAAAGTAGGAGGGATTGGCTCTAGGTTGTGATATATGAGCCTAGCATTAATTTTTTTAATGTCATACTTGTCAGCATTATGCCCCACAATCATATCTGCCGACATAATTACTTCTCGTATTTGCTTACATATTTCAAGATCATCAGTAGTTGATTTGTTGAAATCCAATAAGAAATGCTTAATTTTTTTTTGATGATACCATTTGTATGAAATACATATGATATGCCAATCTTGTGTGATTTGACTCGGTTGAATATTTTGATTCCACAATCCCCAACTTTTAGTAGTCATTTGGGATGTCTCTATATCATAGAAAAGAATCCTTGGTTGTTTTTTCATAAAATCTTATTGGTAATTAACATTTCGAGAAGCTCGTAGAAGGTTGATTTATCCATACACACCACATCTTTGAACTTCTTCTTTTTTCTAATTACGATGTTGTAGTGTGTTTTTGTCTTGGGCATCGATTCGAGAATGGCTTGTGGATCAAAATTCCGCTCGACATTCTTTGCTTGTATGTAGAAGGGATCAGTATAGCATAGATCCACTTTTAATGAATCAAGCATTTTAGATGCGAATCGACTGGTTTGGCATTCCTTATATCCTAACTCAATGAACTCCTTGCGTAGTTGTCTTTCGTATCTATGTCCTTTGGCTCTAGCCTTACTTCCAGAATTAGAATTTAGATTTCCTCTTGGTCGTTTTTTAATCATACATATTTCTTAAAATGAGATAGTCAAGCCAATAGTCAAACCACTTTTCTCTAATTTGCTTTTCACTTGATGTTTTGGCTGATATATATCGCTGATATGCCTTTTTTTGTTCATCTAGCCTATATTTCATCCCATTTTTGGGTAGCCATTCATAGTCAACCACTTACCTATAAAGTTACATTAAAACCAACAATAAATAACATATTGTAACACCAATTAAAATGGAATATCCTCATCATATTTGATTTCTACAACATTCTCTATTGGGTCCTTGACTTTCCCTTCATTTTTAATATTATAAACCACATCCTCATAGCCATCAATATAGAATCTCCAATCTCGTAATTGTAAGCGGATGGGATTATTTCTGCTATTCAAACTACCACCAGATTCCAAGTTCCTATCTTTAGCAACAAGCATCTGAGTAGTCATTCTTTCTAATTTATCCTCGTGATCAATAAGCCTATGCCAACATATACATGAGTCGGCTCTATTGCTAAAGAGGGCACCCCCTTCGACATCGCTAATTCTTGGAGCTCTTAAATTTCCAGTAGCCTCATCAATCTCTCTTCTCGCACTTGTAACGGTGTGAAGAGATAGCATAAGGTTTACCTTAGTTTTTGTTGTAAAGTTTAACATATCACCACACAAGCGATAATTAGCTTCATGGCTAGTCTCACCACCAATACGATCAGTCTGAAATCCTGAATATGGGTCTAAGAACACCATATCGTAATGCTCCTTATCCAACATCTTATAACAAAGCTTTAAAGCATCACTAATTGTTCTTATATGTCCACCACGAGCCATTATGAATGTATAATGGTCATCTACAAACTTATTTCCCCTGTGAAACTCTTCAGAGGTTGTTTTATTCAAGGGCTTCTGTAGGTATAACTCAATGATTTGCCTTTTTAATGATCCAGCGTTATTCTCCATACCCATAATTATTATTTTCCATTTGTGCTTGAGAGCAGCCAAAAGGGTTAAGAAAATAACACTAAATGTTTTGCCTACTGAGGTATGACCGATGTGGATATTAAAGGTTGAGGGTTTGAATAAAAAGTATTCATCCATTATTTTAGAACCTGTCGATAGTCCCATAGCTACATTATCATCTCTTACGCTATTCAAATAGGCAAAATCATCTTCATAGTTACTTAGGTATTTAGCGATATCAACTTCACTAACGGTATCTATATCGGATACTTTTGAGTACCTAGATTCTCCATATTCTTGATTGGTTTCTCCCTTACCTTGAGTCTTATCTCCATATCCATCCTTAAACACTTGTCTTGCGGATTGTTTCCAATCACCGTTATGAATAAGCATTGTATACAAAGCATAAGGATAATAAGCCTTGCTAGGTTCAAGTTCAGTGCTAGAACTAAATGATTTGAAACATCCTGATGCCTTTAAGTAGTTGCCACTATGTTTTGATGTCGATTGTCCAGGTCTCTTATAATATTCTCTTTGTGAGTCTTCACTGACAAAAGTCCAACCTGCTTGGAGTAATATTTCTGATATGGACATTCCATTTTTGTCAAAATCCTCCCAAGGTGTTAATCCCTCATTGCTCTTCGTAATGTTAAAGCTATTTTTTAATACGGAAGTTGGTACTTTAATCGGTTCAATTATTTCATTAAACTCTCTAGCGGATGAGAATATAATTTCTCGTTCTTCTGGAGTAATAGTTGGAATTTCTCTAAACGAGTGTTGTATGAGTTTGTACCCCTTTGTGGGCCACGTACATATGTATGATGCTTCTCCTCTTGTTTCTATTAGTACAAGATCAGAATCTTCTCGTTCATCCTCGGTAGGAGGTCTCATTGCTAGTTTTAATGATTTTTCAATAACATCACAACGGTAAAGCCAATGATAGCCTCCGCTTTTAGTTTGAATAATCATTAGCTTATTTAGGAGTTTACCGTCTTGCTCGTTGATTTTTTCTTTAAAACGATCATATAAGGTACTTGTGATGTCATATTTGGTATCAATATCAATTACCTCAAGACCGTTTGTTTCGGTATTACCTGAGATTGATCCACATATTATTCCAACTCCATCTCCTTTGAGATCTTGAGCTGTTCTCATTTCACTTTGCCATTGTTTCCAGCTTCCTTCTGCTGGGGTTTTGTCATTGCTGATACCAATTACGTTTAGGTTGGCATCTATAAATTTTTTGATTGTTTCTTTGGAGGTCATATTTATTGGAGGAGGTAAAAAAGGGGGTAATAAAACCCCCCTCTTTGAACTAAAAAAAAAGAAAAAAAATGGTTGTTTAGAAAGGCATTACTTCCTCTTCAAGAACTGGTTCTTTAGTTGTCTTAACCTCATCCTCATTACCCCAATAAGCATTTACTTCTTGACAAAATTTGTCAAAAACTTTTAATTGAAACTCTGATACCTCAGAATAATCCCAATCAGGTTTCCCTAATTTTACAGTCTCAACAGCTATTGGCTTGTCCCCAATTCGCTCCTTTTTAATAGGATCGTAGTAGGCTGATTTTACAGGTGTTCCACTTTGTTCCACTCCAACTCCTCTGATTTCTCGACCTTCATCATTTGTGAACTTGAAAACACTAATAGTCATCGGATCACCTATCTTTATTCTAGGTATTTTATCTATAAAGCTCGATGAAAATCCATTTATGTTTCCTCTAGCATTAAGGAGGCTACAACTAATTTGAACATCTGGATTATCTCCAGTCATATCACTAAAAACCAAGCACATTCTTCTTTGTCCAAAAGCTTCATTTTCAAATGCCTTAATAAGTTGCACTTTAGGGAGTTTATTAAAAAGTTGTTCGGCTATTAACTGACCTTTATTCTTGCCCATTTCAAGCTCTCGAACTCTATATTCATTTTGATTCTTTAACTCTCCATTGTCATTTTTTTCAAATACATTGTCTGCTTCTTCACCTTTTAACCTTCTTACAAAGTAGCTATCTGGTTTTATTTCAACATATACCGTATTTCTGGTTGATCCACCCTCATCTAACATTAAATTTCCAACATTGGCTTTCATATACTATCTATTTAAATTAAAAATTATTACTATTTAACAACTTGAGATGTGGAATCTTCAGCTGTTCCAACAGCATATAATTCCTCACAAGCTTTATCTTCAAATGAGCTCTAGCAGTCTCATCTCCCTTTATCAAATGATCTAGGTATAATTGTGCTCTTTTTACCAAAGTATTAGTAATACCTGCCTCACTCATTATTTGCTCATCCGTATACTCTAATTGCTTCATAAAGTAGTAGTAGATGGCAAGTGCCATATAACCTCCTCCTGGAACGGTAAATACTCGACCCTCTTCTGATCTATTAAGTACATGGACTTGCCTTATTAATGCCATGTAAAGGGATTGTGGAGGATTGGGTAACCTCTTATAACTTCTTATTTGGTGTGCGTTTAGTAGCATTTATTTTATGGTATTAGTTAGTCGCTTGAAATAGCTGATTTTGCCTCGATCTTTACAATCAATGACTCTAGCCTTATTGGTGACAAGCTTATTTTTAAAAGAATTTGATATTATGGTCTTCTCCTTATTTAAGGACTTAATTTCTCTTCCAATTTCATTGGATCTCATCGCTAAATCAATGTCTTCTTGAGTGCCTTGGATGGTTTCATTTTCTCTGATGTAATTTTTTCTTAAAAACTTGTCGCTGAGAAAACTACCAAGGGAAACTGCCTCTGAATTAGCCTCTGGATGAATCATAGATAGGTTTTGGTCTATTTCATCTTCGCTAAGATTAGATTCATAACCCTCTTTGATAATGATTTTTCCTTGATCGATTAAGTCTTGAAACTTTCGAGATACAGTAAGGATTGATTCAATGTCTTGTTGTTCTAACTCAATATGATGAGCTGTTAGAGATTGATCATAACACCAAACATAAATTTGTCCATATATGTTAGGGTTAAGATCTACAAAGGGTAAGCAATAGCTTTTAACTTGAAAAGGATAGCTTGGATTGATACCATCCTTGTATTTGTCCTTCGCAAATTCTGACATGGTCTTAATTTCCACGATATAATCAGGGACTACCATTACACCACTCTCAATTTGGTCTATGACATCTTGTTGAGTAATGCTCTTATCATAAAATCCAACCCCATCGATATTACATTGTAGCCAAGGAAATGACTTGTGTATTACCGTATATGGGAAACTAAGATGAGATGACATCTTGTTTTTTTTGTTAAAATTTATAACATGATTGTTTTCCTTTCCTTTAAGGTCTAAATATTGACTATCTCGAAGGGTAATATCCTCAAAAGCAGTACCATAATGTACGGCTGTATTTGCTGATAAATCTTTTGGCTGAGTTCGACCTAGTTTCTCATAAAATAGCTCTGTTACTGAATAGTACTCATTTCTGTTAAATAGTACACCCATATCACTACCACCAATACCTTTCATCCTTTGCGATAACCAATCTTTATGGGATTGATTCTTGGTGGGTATTAAAATAAGGTCTCCTATCTCTATCATGTGCTACAAATATATATAGTAACATAATATATTATAACACTATTTTAAATTATTTTGAGATTTTAATTAAGAAAGATGATAAGTCCTTTTTAAAAGGTCATACATTCTCTTCTTTAAGCTGAATTTAATGTCATCTCGATTACCAAACTCCCAGGTGTGATGACACTCTTGACATATTAAAATAATATTCTCTTCTTGGTATTTATACGATGGATACGCACCCTTACTTAGAACATGAGAAAAGTAATGGGCTAGGGGAGTCTCTCCCAGATCGGTATGACAACACTCACATTGATGAGGTCTGCTTAACCATATTTTTAGGAATAGCTTCTTTATTTGATTGGCAATTTTAAGGACTTAGGAGTGGAGGAAAACTCATCAGCTCCCTTATATGAGTCGTACATATCAGCGAGCATTAGTATAGCACGTGATATAGATCTTTTTTCAGCCATCTCTACTGTGTAGTTAGAGGAGGTTGTTAGGGGAGAAGCGGAGGCATAGGTTTCTACCACTTTACCCTTTGGGTCTGTAGCGGTACATTTTATAATAATGTGAAACCCATCCTTACCTTTAACGGTCATCGAATTACAAGCTTCCATATCTATTGTATAGGAAAACTTCTTATTCTTGATGATTTTACGAATTCCAGACATCAATATTAGATTGATATTTTCTCCACTCGCTTCATCGGTATATGTTGAGTAATCTTTAGGATCTAAATACTTCACTCTCAAGTTCTCCGCTTTCATCTAGTTCCGCTATCAACAAGGGCCAATTAATAATTCTTCTTACATTCAAATCCCTTTGTAGAATATTTCTTAAAATATGCTTTTTGTATAGCTTGGGATAGTGGTTGGTTACTAATTCTTTGATTCTTGTGAGTTTGTTAATGTAGGTGTTGTCTTTCATCACTACATCCATTTCATTGGAAACTAGAACCTTTTTTATTCTATATACATCCTTCTTCATCTCTACCTAATAAGTCCTTCTAACACTCTGTAAAGATAAAAAAAACCCCATTGACA
>Ga0233432_10001973_pt1 | contig 19378 bp, 13 predicted proteins | sample SI_122_August201_6_FD_179870 | JGI IMG/M metagenome (GOLD analysis project Ga0233432, IMG submission 179870) | Seawater microbial communities from Saanich Inlet, British Columbia, Canada - SI_122_August2016_10_MG | ecosystem: Environmental > Aquatic > Marine > Inlet | place: Canada: British... | reverse complement strand
TGGAAGAGGATAATTAGTCTGTTTTGCAGTTGCCCAAAAGTAAGTGGAATCAACTATTTTTGGTGGTAGTTTTCCTGTGCGTGTAGCATTTGCAACTCGTTCACAATACTGGATATCCTCTGGCCTCGTTGCACGCAGTCCTGTAATTAAGCGGTCTTTGAGAGACACTTCCGTGTTTGTTGTTTCAGGAACTTCAGCAGCTACAAAGCTAGGTAGAAGTGCGGTCAAGATACCGATAACGATTACAGCAGCCAGTCTATTCATTGGCATGAGGTGACGCTCCCTGTCTCTTCGGTATGTGTGAATGAACTTTCAAAATACACGGCATGTTTTTTCAACATGATCTTTATTGGAATCGTGCGAGAGCGTACGACTTTTTTCCAGATCGCAACACGAGAGCCGTTCTTCCTGCCAAGTCCTCAGAAGTAATATGATAGGACGAATCGGAGACCCGGATATTGTTAATGTAGGCCCCGCCTTGCTCTATCGTGCGCCGAGCTGCCGAACGGCTGGCAGCAAGTTTCGTTGATGACATCACTTCTATAAGGGGGAGGCCTTCGCCGTTGAGTGTTGCTAATGAAAATTGATGGCTTGGGACATCAGCGAAGATTTCAGTCAATGCTTCGTCGGTGAGGTTGTCAATTGCTGCACCAAAAAAAGCAGCGGTGGCTTGCTTCGCTGTTTGGAGCCCGCTGTTGCCGTGGACAAGTTGAGTCAATTCCTCTGCGAGTCGTCGCTGTGATGCTCTGCCACCGGGGTTTTCTGCCTGCTCCTGAAGGGTCGCCTGACATTCTTCCAGTGACATTTCAGTCAGTCTTAACAAGCATGTCTGTGCATCACCGTCACTGAGGTTCATCCAATATTGGTAAAATCGATAAGGGCTTGTTCTCGATGGATCCAGCCAGACTGCACCGCTCGCAGTTTTCCCCATTTTCGAACCATCAGCTTTCGTGAGCAGTGGGCATGTGATGCCGTGCAGATTCAGGCTGCGTAAACGTCGCCCAAGCTCAATGCCTGCCGTGATGTTGCCCCACTGGTCACTGCCCCCAATCTGGACGTGACAGTCGTACTTGTCCGCAAGATGAACAAAGTCCCAGGATTGGAGGAGCATGTAGCTAAATTCGGTATAAGAAAGCCCGCCTTCACGGTCGAGACGACTCTTGACCGAATCCTTGCCAAGCATCTGAGAGAGTGGGACATGCTTTCCGACATCACGAAGAAATTCGAGGTAGCTAACACCACGCATCCAATCGGCATTATTTACAATATGGATTGTTTGGTTGGTTGACTCCAAAAGACCTTTGATTTGTTCTCCAACAGCCGTAATATTTGCATTGAGCGTCTCGTGTGAGAGAAGATTTCGCTCCTCGCTCCGCCCGCTAGGGTCACCGATCATGCCTGTAGCGCCACCAATTAGTGCTATGGGTTCGTGGCCAGCAAGAGCAACCCGTCTGAGCAGAATAATTGCAACTAGGTGTCCCACATGAAGGCTGTCTGCAGTAGGGTCGAACCCGGCGTAGATTCGTCTTCTTGGTGTTGTGAGCCAGTCATGGATCGCATCGGTATCCGTGGTCTGGTGTACCAAGCCACGTTCAGTAAATTCGTTGAGAAGATTTTGAGGCATAGATCTTGTTTGTAAGTGTTTTAATTACCGCCAGATATCACCATCAGAAAAAGGGTGATTTTGATTATTAAGAGTTGGCTTTGGCAAAACTTTCAAAATTTGTTCAGCGAGCCGAACGTCGTCTTTTGAAGTGATCTTTATATTCATAGGTGATCCACGAACTACCGTAACAGCGTGTCCTGCTGCTTCAACCATCTGAGCTTCATCTGTGGCAGTTCGGTGGGTGTCTTTCGTGAAAGCTTCGGCGAGCATTGCACGACTGAAAACCTGAGGTGTTTGGGCTTCCCAAAGCTTATTTCTGTCAACTGTGTCTGTGACGCACTGATGCTCATTGATACGTTTGAGAGTGCTTACAACAGGTGTGGCCAAAATTGCTGCGCCCGTCTTGATAGATGTCGCGAACACATCTTCAATCCATCGGCTTGCCAGACAAGGACGCGCGGCATCATGAATGGCAACAAAGTCAATTTCTTCATTCAGTTTACTGACGCCGTTGTAGACGGAGTCAGCTCGCTGTTTGCCTCCTTCAGCGACCTTTATGCCCATAAATGCGAGGTCGGGACCAAATTTGTCCATGAAGTATTCACGGTCCTCGGGAGCAATGACAACGATGAGTTGTTTCACGTCGGGGTGGTCAAGGAATTTTTCCGCAGCATGCAGCCACACCGAGCGTCCAGAAAGGGGCGCAAAAGGCTTTTTATAATTGGTATCGCCAAATCGGCTGCTCTTTCCAGCTGCGACGAGGATTACTCCAAAGCTAGGCATTCAACGTTCTCGCAAGTGGGAAGAGAATGAGATTATTATTCGTTGTTCTTGCAGCACGCCGATCAAGAGTCGTTATGCGTCACTATCAAGATCATGTTCTAAAGCGGGTTTGATGTATCCACAGTCCACTTTTGCAATAGCCAGCACGATACATTCTGTATCAGCAACATTGTGATCGATTCGCATCAATTACATCATGCCACCACCCATGCCGCCACCGCCCATGCCACCCATGCCACCGCCACCCATGCCACCTCCCATACCGCCTTGCTGGCCGCCACCCATGCCACCTTGCTGGCCGCCACCCATGCCGCCTTGTTGCCCACCACCCATACCGCCTTGCTGACCGCCTCCCATGCCGCCTTGCTGTCCACCACCCATGCCACCAGCGGCACCTGTTCCGCCAGCTCCACTTGAGTAATTAAAAGTAGTGACTTGTCCTATGCCGGAAAACAATGGTGTTGAAGTAATACGAACATACTTTCTATTGGCTGAAATGACGGCCATCGCTTGAAGGTTTGTTCCTTCTGGGAGCGTCGTGATAATTGGCTGATACCCAACTGCATTGCCTGTAGTGAATGGCCGTTGAGTCGTGCCGGGACTTGGATTCTTAGGCCGAGTGCTTGAAAGCGAATCAACAGCGGCGTCATTGGACAAAGCGGCTAATTGCTGAGCTAAAATGGTTTTACTTAATTCCTGCTGGACAAGGATGTCTTGAGCCACCTGGGCTTCGGCAACCGGTTGCCGTCGGCGCCCAGCAGGTAATTCGATTGTAAAAAGCATTTCGTCACCGACGACAGGCAATTGTTTTTTCATTGTTTCTTCAAATTGCGTGCCTTTGTAAAGTGTTAATTCGGCAGTCACTATACCCGCGGTCACCTCACCGGTGATGCGTCGCACGAGTGCTCTGTATGTGCCGGGAAATGCCGCTGTTGCAACATATCGCTCTTGATTGAACCCCTTGTTTTCAGACGATACTTCGGCTTGATTATCTCCAAGTAACATTCCGCCAGATGTTGATCGAGGCGAAGCAAGTGAGCAAACTGTTCCGGGTGGCTCTTCAACAATTAAATCGATGTCGGCGTCCCCATTCCATGTTAGCTGCAGATCAATATCTCGGATAAGCGCCGTATCTATAACTCGCCGAAAGTAGTCAGCGTTTTTCTTTTTTCCTTCGGACTCAAGTTTTCCAATGGTAGATTTGGCAAGCCGAGCAGCACGAGTTGCAATGTCTTTTTGTGTTAACGGCCATTCGTGGGCGAGCACGCCAGCGCAGGTCCAACGCAACGAGTCTGGGTCATCAAGGTCAGCAGCTAATTTGAAACCTAATGCATAGGCTTCTCTGCAGTCAGGCTCCAGGATAGCAACTTGTTTGCAGATGCTGAGGGACTGCTTCTTTGATCCCAGTCTCGCTAAGTAGCTAGCAAGCGATAAAAGATCGATCGGTGTTGAGGCCAAATCAGCAGCTGACAAAAGAGCACGCTCAACTTCTACACGAGGCTTGCCAGCACCTTCAAGCGCGAGCGCAAGAGACTCATACATCCAAGGTTGCGCGTGCCCGGTCGAGATTGCTGCACTCAGAAGATTTGCTGCAACTTCGTAACGGCCTGATCTTCCAAGAACCGCCGCCGATGCCCGAATTCGTGCAAGTCGAACGGCTATTTCTTCAGGCGAAAGCTCACCTTTTTCAGCGGAAAGCCCCGGAGGAGGTCCGAGGTATCTGGCGATTTCACGTCTGAGATTCTCAGATTCCAACATGGACTCAGGCAAAGCGAGTTCATCCAGTGGAACAGATGGTCCACGAGGCGTGCTATGGGATGTGCCGAGGGCATTTCCTTGTGTCTTATGTGTATCCAAAGCTTCGGTTGAATCTGCCTGAAGACGTGAAGATGTAGCTGCCTGCGCATCGGCAACCTGAAACATGCCACCTCCCATGCCACCACCTCCCATGCCACCACCAGCTTGAATGCCACCACCTTGGCCGCTGTTGATACCTCCGGCACCACCAAGGCCACCACCAGTTTGAAATGGATTCATGCCACCACTTGGATTTACTGGAATCACAAGGTCCGCAACCGGATATACTTTGATTGATAGATAATTATCTGCTGCATATTGTTTGTCAGTGATGAGCAATACTTCATCTTGAATCACATATGTGAGTGGCGTTTCAAAGACATTCGACAGCAGACGGCGAAGTGCGGATCGAGCAGAGACACCGCTGTATGTTCCTTGGATAGCTCCCGGCTCATTTACGTCGAGGCCAAGCTCTCCAGCAAGAACTCTATCGTCAAGCTTTACCGGGACGCCAAGGGTATCTTGAAGAGTAACCTCAAGCTCTCGAAGAGATGCACCTCCACCAAAATCTAGGCTTACGTTTTCTTCGAGCGAGGCATAAATTTTTGCTTCTGTTTCGGAGGTGCCACCGAGGTCAACAGACTTGTACTTTTTTCGGAGTTCTGAAATTCTTTCCCATCTGTCAGGAGCGGGATACACAATGGGGGGCTCGTCAGGATAAGGAATTGCGGTGATGTCAGCGAGTTGGAGCGCGTCCATGAAACCGCGTTGCATTTCTCTACGGAATCGCGTGTTTTTTGTGTGGTAGTCAAGAATTCCAGCAACTATCGGTGCTTGGCGAGCAAGCGTTCTTGCCGTGACCGGAATTCCCTGGTTTGCATAGAGGTCTGGTGCATCAAGTTGCATTTCAACAGCAACATCACGCTCAGCTTCAACAAATTTTACTGTTGGTTGTTGGTATCCAACCCGAATCCCCTCTTCTACAAGTGCACGATAACGTTTGCTAAGTTGGCTAAATTTATCTTCACGACGTTGCAGTTCACCGGCAACACGAGCACGCTCTCGGCCGACTGCAGCCGCTCTTTCTTTTGATATGTCACGCTCAGTTTTTTCACGAGAACGCACGATTGATTCCCGAAGACTTATTTCAATTTGGCGGCTAAGTCGACCTCGTAATGCTTCTTCGATATCAGCGGAATTACGCACACTGAGCTGCAGATTTTTGAGCTCAATTCGAGCTGCCTCCGGGTCACTGCCCATGAGATGCCGAGCATCACGAAGCCCAACGGCAATTTCTCGTTCAAGTATCTGCCCCCGAATTTTCCGACGGTCTTGTATTTCCTGTATTTCTTCTTGTGAACCATCAAGGCCAGCGAAACCGTCATTCGTTGGCTGCGGAAGTATTTTGGGAGTCGTGCGTTCGGGAGTGGTGTCTGTTTGAGGCTTCTCTCTCGACGGCTCAGCTTCTTCGGCAACCGTGAAAACTTGCGTAGGAGTGTCCGTCTCATCGCCCCGAATGATGGCAGCTTTAACAATAGCCGCATCCGTGTTGTCGGGGTCTCGCCTGAGAGAGGCTGCTGCAAGCCGTGAGGCTGCTTCATGAGCTCCAGAAGCCTCCGCTTGTCGAGAAAGGAGAGCTAACGAGGCTGCTTCATTCCGGATTGATGAGCGTGTCATATCAAGCCCATCCCGCCCGAGGAGCGGCAGGAAGATACCGCCGGTGTCAAAGGCGTTCCGGGCAAGTTGTTCGAGGAAAGCGTTGTCACTCGACGGCTGCCGTTCGGGTACTTCAAAACGCAGGTTGACTTCACCCCATGCTTCGGGGCGATCGGAAAAAGGTGTAATTTCTGTTGAAATCTCAATAACACTTTTCGTGAGTGGGCCCAAAAGTAACACGAAAGATTCCCGGTCATGCCGAAGCGGTGGCATTTGAAAAGGAAGCATCGCCATTGAGGCATCTTCTGTTGTTGTCGTTATCGAAAGCGTCTGGTCGTCAGGCCATAATATTGGCGAAACCAAGCGAGGTGCTAGGGAGGCCCCAGCCTGGCTTGCAGGGAGTGTGCTACTTGGTTGCACCACGTTTCCACCGGTCTGAGCTGCTAGTGCAGCAAGGCAAGGCCAGTTAACCTTTGGGCCAATTGTTATGGCTGAGAATGAAACACGGCTATCACGAAGAGCTGCAACGGTAATCGCAAAATCTTCGGGGAGAATTCCACTAAGCCCAGGGCCGTCTCCAACATAAAGTATCGCGGCAGGAGATGATTCTGATGCCAGAGATTCTAAGGCCGATCCTAATACTCCGAGGAGATCGGTATTGCCGAGCGGTGTTCGTTCACCCAGAAGCTTTTGTGCATCGCTGACGGCATTACTTTGCGGTCCTTTAAACTCTTCCATCAATGGTGCGAATGTTGTATCGACAGCAGAGAGCATGACACGGTCACTCGTTCGGATGCTCGCCAGGAGACCACGAACGACTTCCTGTGACTGCTGCTGCAACACCCCACTCTGGCTCGCTGAAGTGTCAATCAGAATGCAGATTCGAGTGGCAGCAGTTTCACCACTAGGACCGCTGGCTTGAATTCCAACAGCAGTGACAGCTGGTATCGATTCATCCTGATGAGTTGCATGGGTCACGGTGATGGTTGCATCAGTTGCTGCCGCATTTGCTGCGATAGAACAAAGTGCCACTGTTGTGAGCAAATTGATCGCAGTGCGGGAGCAGATTGCGAGCAAGCCTCGATGGTAAGACGATGGGCAACAGTGCATGAATAGGCCTCTGGCGTGTGTTTGGACTACGCAGTTCAAATTGGTTTTTGATCATTTATGAGACCACGAACCGCGCATTGTTCAAAACGGATGATATTTTCACTTCCCGTTGCCGCCAATGTCGATTCCGGGAAAAAAATCACTTATTTGCAAGTTTTTCGCCTTGAGGAAACCCCTCTGGCGGGTTTAGGGTCTTTTTTTGGTAGTTAATTGCAATTTTGAAGCGGTTGCCCGGTGGAGCTACAGTGTGTCCTTGAAGAAACTGAATGAGCGAAAATGAATAAGGTTTGTAGTTATCGGTCAGCTTTCGGAGTAGCCGAATGCGTGTTATTTCTTTTTGGTCTTGGGTTCTGTTGCGACCAGGCCTTTCACCAGTTGCTCGCTGCGCCGGCTGGCTCTGACGATGAGTCACTGGTCTCGAGACAACTCACGTCGGAAGAAAAAATAAATATCAATGTCTATGAGTCAAGCAATCGCAGTGTTGTAAATATCAACACAAAGGCAAAAGTTGCCAAAGGGTTTTTTCTCATGGAAACTCCATCAGAAGGTGCTGGGTCTGGCATTGTGATAGATGAGCAGGGTCATGTGCTGACTAATTTTCATGTCGTCGAAGGCGCACAGGAAATTCAGGCGATGTTGTATGACGGTTCATCTCATGCCGCATCGGTCGTTGGTGTAGATCCTGTCACGGATGTTGCTGTGCTGCGTGTCGATGCACCGGCCGAATTACTTGCTCCAGTACAGTTCGGAGACTCAAGTGATCTGAAAGTTGGCCAAAAAGTTTTTGCGATTGGAAATCCGTTTGGTCTGGAGCGAACTCTAACCACGGGCATCATTTCGAGCCTGAACAGATCGTTGCCTACACGGGCTGGCAGAACGATCAAATCAATCATTCAAACCGACGCGGCAATAAATCCTGGAAATTCAGGCGGTCCATTGCTTGATTCAGGGAGTCTGCTTATCGGCATGACAACTGCGATTGCAAGTCGGACAGGACAGAGTTCGGGAGTAGGTTTTGCAATTCCTATCGGAACACTGAAACGAATTGTCCCGCAACTTATCGGCAGCGGTAAAGTTGTGCGGCCAGATGCTGGAATCACACGTGTGTATCAAACAGAACGCGGTTTGCTGGTTGCAACACTTACTCCGGATGGTGCAGCTGAACGGGCCGGCATTAGAGGTTTTCGTGTTGTGCGAGAAAGACGCCGGCAGGGACCGTTTGTAGCCGATTTTGAACGCGTTGATAGGTCGGATGCAGATCTCATTGTTGGGGTTGATAATGCTACCGTTGACACCGTTGACGACTTTTTAACAGCAATTGAGTCGAAAGATCCGGGGGACCGTGTGCTTATTGCTGTGGAAAGGCAGGGCCATCGCCTCGATGTGCCTCTCACGCTGGAAGCTGAGAGAAGTGACTGATTTGATTGCGGGTTGTTCGAAAACGCGGAACAATATGAATCCTGAGAATTGGTCGGCTTGCGGAGTGTCTGCGGCCTAGATGGCTGGGTAGCCCCTATTTTTTTGAGAGCAGGTTGACGCGTTCGTAAAGGCTGCTATCTTTCACTGTTTCCGAGGTTGCATTGCATCCTTGGAAATGATCTTTGACAATTTGGTTGTTAATCTCTTTCGGTTTCGGCCGGCACGCGATCGTGACCGGCACCGTCTGTTTTACTGTAAAAAGTGCTAAGTTTAAGTTTTCTTGCTTTTGCTTGGTAACAGATGGGAATGAAACTTTTTAAAGTCAAGAATGAACCTTCGGTTTCTGCTGCTTTGCGGCGGTGGGAGCCGGTTCAGCGAAATATCTGCTTCGGCAGAAAATTGCTAATCAATTGAAGGGTTTGATTCTGGCTCAGAATGAACGTTGGCGGCGTGGATTAGGCATGCAAGTCGAGCGAGAAGTTTACTTCGGTAAATGGACAGCGGCGAAAGGGACAGTAATGTGTAGGTACCTACCCTCTGATCTGGGATAGCTGCGGGAAACTGCAGGTAATACCGGATAATGTCTTCGGACCAAAGGTGTGATTCCGTCTGAGGAGGGGCCTGCATCCTATTAGCTTGTTGGTGAGGTAATGGCTCACCAAGGCAACGATGGGTAGCGGGTGTGAGAGCATGACCCGCGTCATTGGGACTGAGACACTGCCCAGACATCTACGGATGGCTGCAGTCGAGAATCTTCGGCAATGGGCGAAAGCCTGACCGAGCGACGCCGCGTGCGGGATGAAGGCCCTCGGGTTGTAAACCGCTGTCGTTGGGGAGGAAATGCAAGAGGGCTATCCCTTTTGTTTGACCGATCCAAGGAGGAAGTACGGGCTAAGTTCGTGCCAGCAGCCGCGGTAAGACGAACCGTACGAACGTTATTCGGAATTACTGGGCTTAAAGGGTGCGTAGGCTGCACGGAAAGTTGGGTGTGAAAGCCCTCAGCTCAACTGAGGAATTGCATCCAAAACTGCCGTGCTTGAGGGAGACAGAGGTGAGCGGAACTCAAGGTGGAGCGGTGAAATGCGTTGATATCTTGAGGAACACCGGTGGCGAAGGCGGCTCACTGGGTCTCTTCTGACGCTGAGGCACGAAAGCTAAGGTAGCAAACGGGATTAGATACCCCGGTAGTCTTAGCTGTAAACGATGAGCACTTGATTGGAGGGTCCTCCATAGCCTTCCAGTCGTAGCGAAAGTGTTAAGTGCTCCGCCTGGGGAGTATGGTCGCAAGGCTGAAACTCAAAGAAATTGACGGGGGCTCACACAAGCGGTGGAGGATGTGGCTTAATTCGAGGCTACGCGAAGAACCTTATCCTAGTCTTGACATGTATGGATTAACCCTGTGAAAGCAGGGCCACGCCTTCGGGTGGAACATACACAGGTGCTGCATGGCTGTCGTCAGCTCGTGTCGTGAGATGTCGCGTTAAGTCGCTTAACGAGCGAAACCCTTGTCTCTAGTTGCCAGCGCGTAAAGGCGGGGACTCTAGAGAGACCGCCGGCGTTAAGCCGGAGGAAGGTGGGGATGACGTCAAGTCCTCATGGCCCTTATGACTAGGGCTGCACACGTCCTACAATGGAACGCACAAAGGGAAGCAAAACCGCGAGGTCAAGCAAATCCCAAAAATCGTTCCCTAGTTCGGATTGCAGGCTGCAACTCGCCTGCATGAAGCTGGAATCGCTAGTAATCGCGGGTCAGCATACCGCGGTGAATGTGTTCCTGAGCCTTGTACACACCGCCCGTCAAGCCACGAAAGTGGGGGGCATCCGAAGTCGCTGAGGTAACCGCAAGGAGCCAGGCGCCGAAGATGAACTCTGCAATTGGGACTAAGTCGTAACAAGGTAGCCGTAGGGGAACCTGCGGCTGGATCACCTCCTTTCTAAAGGATTTCCGTACTCATGCCTCACGGTTTGAGTGCAAGCCTGTCTTGTCATGGTTGTGTTCAATTTATTTTGTATACAAGCAGGGCCAGTCAGGTCCAAAAGATTGTGGAGACGATCGTGATCTATCCTTGGATAGATCGAGCTTTCGAAAGAGATATCAGTGTTCTGCACTGATGCGTCATATGGCGCAACAACTGTCAAAGATGAACCCAGTGGGCTGGCCGAGCCCGCTGGGTTTTTTTTGTATTAATTGAGTCAGAAGCCGCTTCCGTTTCTCCTGTAAAAGGCTACATTTGTTGGGAATAGTCGGTGTGCTTGAAGGCATTACTTCGTGTATTGCTAAATCCTGTCATTTTGAACCAGTCGACTTTTATGAAAACACAAGAACCAGTGCTTCAGTCAATAGCAGGCGTTACACCTCCAAGCACGGCAGAAGTCGTCGTGATGACAGCTTGGCCGTCAGTTGGTGGTACGGGTATGGGTCAATTTCTTGGCCGTATCTACAGACTTCAATCAGGCTTTGGTCCAATTAGAATCGGACGTTTAGCTCTGTTAATGACGATGCCCCTAGGTCTTATGTTGTATTTGAGTATGAGGCTTCCATGGGCAATCTGCAGATTTCAGGTCACCAATCGGCGAGTCACTGTGAACAAGGGGGTCCACGCCGCTGTAGAAAGATTTGTAGAATTGAACAGATTTGACACAGTTGAACTGGTGGTTCAGCCTGGGCAAGAATGGTTTGATTGTGGGGATCTTGTCTTCCGGAATGGTGCAGTCGAAACCCTTCGGTTAAAAGGTGTGAGTCGTCCCGAGCCGTTTCGCCGAGTCTGTTTGGAAGTGCGGCAGTCGTACGTGGGTGTTGAGGAAGCTCTTGGACAAGGCACTGGTGCGGCATAACGGTCGCGTTTCGCTTCAGACTCTTCTACTTCCGAGGATGGTTCCGCGCTGCTGAATAGCCTGATTGATTGCTAAGATAGTGTCGTGATCAAGTTTGCAGTGGAGCGACTTAGCATTTGTGGCAACCTGCTCGGCGTTTGTAGCACCAAAGAGTACTGTTGTAATTCCTTGCTGGCCCATCGTCCAGGCAAGCACCAGCGAGGAAAGGCTCACATCCAATCGGGTCGCAATTGCTTGAATAGTTTCGACAAAAGTGAGGTTCTTCTGGTACTCATCTCCATCAAACATCGGATATTTATGACGACTGTCAGTTTTCGGGAAAACCTGATCCCTCTTCATTCTGCCTGTCAGGAGACCTTTCATGAGTGGCCAATATGCCACCATAGCAATTTCTTTCGAACGACAGTATGGCAGCAATTTGGAGCAAATCTCTTGTTGCAACATATTGAAGTGCCGCTGGCAGGCAGTGAGTGGGCATATTTCCGTAAATAATTCGCAATCTTTAGTATTTCCATTTGATAGACCTGCGGCCCGTATCGTGCCCTCGTCGAGAAGTTGCCGTAGTGCTCCAGCAGATTCTTGAATCGGTGTGTTTGGGTCAGGAGAATGGAGATAAAGAAGGTCAAGGTGGTCTACTTGAAGTCGGAGCAGACTTTCTTTGACCTCTTCGATCAATCGATCGGGATGTCCATTTACGACTTGCCTCTTACCGGCTTGCCAATGTATGCCGCACTTGCTTGCAATACTTATTGCATCACGGCGGCCTTTGATTGCTTGCGCGATGGCCCTCTCACTTTCACCGTCCTCGCCGTAGCAATATGCAGTATCGAGATGGGTTATTCCATGATCGATGGCGGCTGCAACTGTTTCTTTGGCCGCTTGGCGAGTGACACCAGTTCGAGTCATGCCAGCAAGCGGCCAGCATCCAAGTGCTAAGGCTGGTAGGGTGAATTGATTGTTCACAATCGCCTCTTTACGAGCTTATTTATTGGCAGAGAGGTTGTCACGTCTTTTGTAAGTTCACAGCAGAACCCTTCGCGTTTCCAAAGTTGCCGGTTTTCAAGAAGGAATGAATGAGGCTTGCAGCGTCCTGGCGGAACAAGACAGCTGAATGGAGGCACGGAAGCGTGATGTGCTCGTGCGGTACCCCAAGACGCGTGCTCTCAAGGCTTACCAAAGTGTCCTGTTGAGCCGCAATGACACCGACTTCGACGTCAGAAGGATCTTCAAGAGAATTCACAAGGCTGTTTTTTTCAGTTGTTAATTCAGCGACAGGCCGAAAGAAACGGCCAAAAATTTTCGCTGTCTTTGTCGCGACAAATGACCCACGATTCGGTGGTGTTAGCATGACAAATCGTTTGATTTTTTCAGACTGGACCTGATGAATCGCCATTCTACCGATGATGCATCCCATACTATGGGTAACAAGATGAATGTGATCATAGCGATCATCGCTACAGCGTTCAGCAAGAAAGTCAGAGAAGTTGCGGGCATGGGTTGTTACCGACGTAACAAAACTCTCATAGCCCCAGATGTCAGTGTTCCAGCCAGCTCGGCGAAGTCTTCGAGCAAGGACATTCAGCATAAAGCGGTGTGCCATAAAGCCGTGAGTGAGAACAATAAGTTCACGAGGGTTGTGATCACCCATTATTTTATAAGTTCCATTTCAGCAGAGAACAATTGATTATGCCTAGGAACGTTGGCTTGTAGTAGGACGCACTGGTGCCGGACAGCAGTCAAGAGGGCAGACATCATGGTTTGCTGGCATACATCCGATCGCTGTTTTCTCAGGCAGGCTAAAAGCCCTTTCCGCAATGAGGTCTCGGATCATGCGGACAAACTCGGGATCTGTGCCCGCTGTTTTCGCCCTCGCCATTTTCATGTCCAGTGATTTGCAAAGATCAGCTGCTTCCGTATCAAGGTCGAAAAGCACTTCCATATGATCTGAGATAAACCCAATAGGGGCAATGACAACAGACTTCTCGCCCCGCTTATGAAGGTTGCGTATTGCATCGCAAACATCTGGCTCAAGCCATGGTTGAGTGGGTGGGCCACTTCTGCTTTGATACACAAGTTTCCAGTCTGAGATGTTTGCCTGTTGCGCAACCAATCGAGATGCTTCCTGAAGTTGCTTGCAGTAGTCAGACGAATCGGCCATGGAAAGGGGAATGCTATGGGCAGTAAACAAGACTGGTCCGCGAGTCTCGTTCCCCAGCAAGTCGAGTGCATCCCGTACATTTCGGGCCATTGGATTAACAAACCCAGGGTGATTAAAGAAGACACGGATTTTGTCGATTTCTGGCGCATCTTGGCCAATGGCTTCTCGGGCGTTTTGAATGTTTTCACGGTACTGACGGCAACCGGAATAACAACTGAATCCACTTGTCACAAAAGCAAGTGCTCGACGAACTCCTGCATCTTTCATTTCACGAATGGTGTCCGTGAGCAGCGGATGCCAGTTGCGATTTCCCCAGTAGACAGGTATCTGCGGACCTAACGTCGAGAGTTCTTGACGTATCGCAGTAATTAACGCAATGTTCTGTTCATTAATGGGACTCTTTCCGCCAAAATGATGATAGTGCTCAGCTACTTCAATCATTCGCTCTTTGGGCACATTGCGTCCACGCAGAACATTTTCCAGAAAGGGCATTACGTCGTCAGCCTTATCTGGACCTCCAAAACTCACAAATAGAATTGCGTCATATTGACTGTGCTGCGTTTGAACCATTTCTGATTTGGCCATACTACGCTGTTTTTCATCACTTAGAAAAGTGACCCCACGGGGATTCGAACCCCGGTTGCCGCCGTGAAAGGGCGATGTCCTAGGCCTCTAGACGATGGGGCCGCTTACTCCACACACGTGTGCGGATAATCTCGGTACTCGGAAGATAGCCGTCGACGCTCTGAAAGTCGAGTCCTCTACCAAAAATAGGCTCAGTCCGAAAAAAGTTCGGACGGGTCGGCGGGCTCACAAGAAGCAGGGGCAGATTTGGCGTTATTCAAGGCAGCAATGGCATTTGGCAATTCATCACTACTAATAGCGTCATATACTTCACTTCGATGCACAGGGATTTCTTTCGGTGCTTCGACCCCAAGACGTACTTTATCTCCTCGGATTTCAACAACGACGATTCGGATATCGTTGTTGATAACAATACTTTCGTCTTTTTTTCGGGACAGTACGAGCATAAGGCTTCCTACGATGATCGAACTGACCATCCAAGACAACGGTTTCAAAACGGAGAAACTAATTAAAATTTAGGTATTTTACGTTCCTGGTCAAGAAAAATCGGGTGATTTCAGGCAGTATTTGTTCGAAAAGCCCATCCGGAATGCGTGATTACCTTGAAAAAGCACTATTTTGAGGGGCGTAAGGGGGGCTTTGTTATGCCAAAAACCGTCATGCAGCTCATGTCAGCAGTGCTTGTTCGTAGCGATGAGTAGGTGTGATTTCTGGACAGTTGGTGTGGATCGGCGTTTCTGTGTTCGGGCAGCATGGGCCAGTCAGTGCGATGTAAGTTACGGCGAGTAGTTCGCTTGTTCTCGGTACAGAATGCCTTAGGTGCGTGCTGCGCACTAAGTTCATTGTGTCGGCTTGTTGTCTCTTTTGACTGCTCTATACTTTACTCTGCTACGTCAAACATTTTGATCATGGACCCAACCGAGGCCGATCCTTATTTGCAGCATATTGCCTAAGGACAGTGGTCCAGAAGTCAGTCCTTGATTTTCGTACAATCGTTTGTTCGTACGTTTAACGCCTGTATTTTTTCACCATTGGATACCCGGCCATGATCGGTTGGTTTCGCAACCTTTTTACAGCAATCGGAACGGTACTGCATGGTATGCGAGTTACGCTGAATGTTTTCAGCAGTACTTTTAATCCGGACAGAAAAGCATTCACCGAACACTTTGAATATCCCGAACTTCCAGCACCTGTGGCTGCTCGGTATCGTGGGTTTCACCGCTATGATCTCACGACATGCATCGCATGCGATCAGTGCGCGAAGGCTTGTCCTGTTGATTGTATTTACATTGGTAAGGAAAAGGCCACAGGTGGGGGAAAAGGTTTTCAAGTAACTGGCTTTACCATTGATTATTCTAAATGCATGTTTTGTGCATTGTGCGTTGAGCCTTGTCCAGTTGATTGCATTTTTATGGGATCGACATTAGATCTCAGTTGCTACAGCCGTGACGGAACAATTGTTGACTTTGCGAGGCTGCCAGTTGATGTTGGTTGGGGCCGATCAACGATTAATCCTACAGCTGTTGCGGCTTCGAAAGTCATCGTCGAACCTGTCCATGGCGGTCCGCATTCTTAGGCCAAAGAATTTCCTGGTGTTTTTAGAATCATAAATTGTAATCAGAACTTCTTGGAGACTGTTTAGAGAGATTTTGAGAATTATCAGAAGACAGTCCACGATAAGGTGTATATGTTCGATCCAATTTTAATTGCCGGTTTTATTGCGTTATTTGTTGCCGTAGGCGGCCTTTTCCTTGCCCTCAACCTTCTAGTGGGCAGGCTTGTTCGGCCGCAATTGCCGAATACCGAAAAGCTTGAGGTGTACGAGTGCGGTGAGCCAACCATTGGGTCCAGTTTTGTTCAGTTTGATCTTCGATTTTACGTTGTTGCGCTTCTTTTTATAATTTTCGATGTTGAGGTCGCGCTTTTTTTCCCTTGGGCCACAGTGTTTGGTAAGGCAACGCAACTCGCTGACCCAGCAGTTGTAAGTGTTGCGGCTGACGGAACAACGCTTACGCCAGCAACGGCCGGCATTTATAGAGAACTAGGTTTTGCAAATCCAGAAGTTCCATCGTTTGATCCTACATCGCGAGAACTGGCTGGAATCACAACAAGTCGCGGTGAAAAAACACCGAGGCAAGCAGAGTCTGAGTGGGCAGTTGAAAAAAGTGGACGAATGCTTGCGAGGACAGCCTTTATTGATATGTCAGTATTCTATGTAATTTTACTCGTTGGGTTCGCATATGTCTGGTACCGCGGAGATCTGGACTGGGTTCGAGCCGTGGCAGATCAAAGATCAAAAGTTTCTGACGGCGAGGCATGAAAGGTATTTCAATGCGTGGCACCGATTTTATTTCCGAATTAGAAGCTGCCGTAGATGGCGCTCTCATTGGCCGTCATCTTGACGTGGTGGATCCATGGCTTGAGATTGCCGCTGATAAATTATTGGAAACGTGCCGCTGGTTGAAGGATTTATGTGAAATTCGTTTTGATGGGTTGCAGTGTATTACGGCAATTGACTGGTTTGAACCTGATCCGAAAAAAGCGGCTAAGGTTGAATGGGAGCCGCACACCGAAGTTATTTATCACTTGTGGAGTACAAAGGCGCGAGCGAGTTTGGTCCTCAAAGTGAAATTGCCGCGTTGGCAGGGCAACGAGGAAGGTAAGATTCCTGAGTTGTCGAGTGTTGTAAGTGTATGGCGTGGTGCTGATTGGCATGAGAGGGAAGTCTTTGATCTCTCGGGCGTCCAGTTCAATGGTCACCCTGATCTGCGAAGAATTCTTTGTCCTGAAGATTGGGACGGTTATCCGCTACGAAAAGACTACGAAATGCCGCTTGAATATCACGGTATGCGTGGCCGTTAGTTGAACTTTTTCCGTGGAAAGTAATTGAAGCCATGTCTCAAATTTTGGACGACGACCAGCGAATCATCGAGTTTGATGTTCGTACTGATGAGATGCTGGTCAATATGGGCCCTCAGCACCCGAGTACACACGGTGTGTTACGACTGGTCTTACGTACTGATGGGGAAATTGTTTCCGAGATGGAGCCGCATATAGGCTACCTGCATCGTTGTGCAGAGAAGATTGGCGAAAACCTGACTGCAAGGCAGTGGATTCCGTACACGGATCGTATGGATTACCTAGCTGCCATGAATATGAATCTGGGCTGGTCTCTTGCTGTTGAAAAATTGCTACGTTATCAGGTGAGTGAAAAAGCGAAGCATTTGCGAGTCCTTATCGTTGAGCTTAATCGGATTGCGAGCCATCTCGTTGGTATGGGTGCGTATGGTTTGGATCTCGGAACGTTCAGTCCTTTTTTATATGCGTTCCGTGAACGAGAAAAAATCCTTGATCTTTTTGAAGAGGTCTGTGGCGCACGACTGACCTACAGTTATATAACCGTTGGCGGCATGACGGCTGACTTGCCTCCTGGGTGGCTTCAACGATGTGAAGCTTTTCTTGACCAATTTGAACCAATTATTCAGGAATATCATGCGTTGCTGACCACGAATGCGATATTCGTGAAGCGTACTGCGAAAATAGGCGTCCTTAGTCCTGAGATGGCCATTGACTATGGCTGCACAGGCCCGGTCTTGCGAGGTAGTGGCGTAGACATTGACCTGCGACGAGATGGTGAAAGTATCTACACAGCGATGTATGACGGGTACGCGTTTGAAGTGGCGGTCATGAAAAATGGTCACTATCCTCGTGACCACGAATACCCGGCCGTTCCAAGAGATGCAATATTAGGCGACTGCTGGCATCGGTTTTTTGTAAGAATGCTCGAAGTAGTGCAATCAATGGACCTCGTTCGACAGTCCATTGATCGCTATTCGCAGTGTAAGGGTGCACTAGGGGAGCCACTGAAGTTGGCTGAAAAGCTGCCCGCGGGTGATACCTATCTCGAGACGGAGTGTCCCAAGGGGCAGATGGGCTTTTATCTCGTTACCGATGGTACCTCAATACCATGGCGGGTTCGAGCTCGCTCGAGTTCATTCTCGAACCTTGCGGTTTCCCCGGAGCTCTGTCGCGGCTGCTTGATTGCTGATGTCCCAGCCATTGTCGGGAGTCTCGATGTCGTGATGGGGGAGATTGACAGGTAGTGAGGCCCCGGGTTCGCATGGGCCCCTTGTATGAATTCGCAGGTTTGTGCAGAATTCGGGCAAAATTTCTCGATATTCGACACAGAGAACTGTGCAGAAAAACGGTAGATATCATTGGCTTAAAGCTCGCACTGTGGATTGCTCAAAATGGCTGAATTCTTGATCGAAACTATCGGCCTTCCAATATGGCTAGCATGGACGTGCATAGCAGGGCTGTCAGCTGTTTTAATTCTGAACGTAATTGCTGGCGGAGCTCTGGTCTTTATTTGGGCAGAAAGAAAGATTGCGGCACGTATTCAGGACCGCTTGGGCCCGACTAGAACAGGGGGCCGTTTTGGTTGGTTACAATCGTTGGCAGATGGCATTAAGCTTCTAGCGAAAGAAGATCTAATGCCCGATGGCGCGGACGCTCTTTTGTTTCGCCTTGCCCCGTACGTAAGTTTCTGTGCCTCCTTCTGTGCATTCATTGCCTTGCCGTTTGCCTTCGACACTGTCGGTCAACGACTCAATGTAGGAGTCTTTTTTGTAGTTGCGGTGCTTGGTTTAGAGGTATTTGGTGTTATTTTGGCTGGCTATGCATCGGCTTCAAAATGGTCATTGTTTGGTGCGATGCGGGAAGCTGCTCAGGTGGTGAGTTATGAAGTTCCGCTGGGCATGTGTGTCGTGGTGCCGGTAATGCTGGCAGGAAGCATGGATCTCGTTACGATTGGTGAGAAACAAGCTGGATGGGCTACGAATTGGTTCATTTTCCACGATCCGTTTACGTTTATTATTTTTTGGGTGTATTGCACGTGTGCCATTGCAAGCGTGAACAGAGCTCCTTTCGATTTGGCCGAGGCTGAGAGTGAGCTCGTTGCTGGATTCCATACCGAATACTCCGGCTTGCGTTGGAGCTTTTTCTTTATGGCGGAGTATGGCTCTATGTTTCTCGTGAGTGCACTTGCTGCCATTCTCTTTCTGGGTGGCTGGAACGGTCCTATTCCGGTTTCAGAACTACTTGGGTTGAGTGACGGCGTATCCGCGACAGATCCTTTTGCACTTCGGATAGTTGGGTGTATGAATCTTTTCCTGAAGGCAACAGCCGGTGTCTTGCTTATGATGTGGATTCGCTGGACGCTGCCACGACTCCGTATTGATCAAGTGATGACAACATGTTTGAAGTACTGTACGCCGATAGCGGCCGCCATGTTCCTCGGTGTGATGCTGTGGCAGTTATTCCTGCCCGGCGGGCTTGTTGCAGGAAGCTTCCGTGCCGCAGCTGGTGTCCGTGAAGGATGGCTTGAGCAAAGCTATCGCAAAGAGTCAGCTGATGAAGAATCGTTAAGT
>Ga0233432_10001972_pt1 | contig 19383 bp, 22 predicted proteins | sample SI_122_August201_6_FD_179870 | JGI IMG/M metagenome (GOLD analysis project Ga0233432, IMG submission 179870) | Seawater microbial communities from Saanich Inlet, British Columbia, Canada - SI_122_August2016_10_MG | ecosystem: Environmental > Aquatic > Marine > Inlet | place: Canada: British... | reverse complement strand
AGAAAGGTATTCCTACAGAGGAAGATCTAAACAAAACTCTTAGAGAAACAACACTTGTTGTAACATTTAACAAACTTGATGGTGCCGAAAGAGTAATGACATGTACGAAGTCGTTTGATGTCATTCCAGAAGCCAATCATCCAAAGTCAGACAAGCCTAGTAAAGAAGGCAATGTTACTGTATGGGACGTTAATGCAAATGGGTGGAGAAGTTTTAAGTATGAAAGAGTAACTAAAGTAGAAAAAGTGGTTGACACTAAAGAAGGTTGACTGTATATTAGTTACATTGGGTGTGAAGTGTTATGGTAGCACGGCGGTCTCCAAAACCGCAAGCTAAGGTTCGACTCCTTACACGCCTGCCAAATAATTTGGCCCGTTCGTCTAGTGGTTAGGACACATGGTTTTCATCCATGCAACAGGAGTTCGATTCTCCTACGGGCTACCAAGTTAAGTATACTCTGCATACAGTATAGCTGATGCAACAGGCTGATAAACTGGGAGTATACTTATTAAACGGAGAGTTGGCTGAGTGGTCGAAAGCACACCCCTGCTAAGGGTGCATACGTGGAAACGTATCGAGGGTTCGAATCCCTCACTCTCCGCCACAGCAGAAAGGTTGACACACCGACCAATTGATAGTATAATATACTTTTTAAACACACTCGGAGAAGTTATGTTAGATATACAAGGTATTACCCAAGATAGAATTGAAAAGATGAATAAGGACATTGATAATCCTTATACTGTAAACGGTTTCAACGGAACATGGGCGTTTACAGATCATCGTAAAATTCCTGAAGTATTGCTAGGTTTTCTACAACACCATTTCGGACAGTACAGAGTCAGACGTATTCCGTTGGATAAGATCAACGAAGTAATGAATGACATTTGGGAAGGACCAGGTAGTCTTGCTAAAGTACTAAATGCAGAACTTGAAATGAAACTTGCAGGCAAAGACGTAAAGTTTACAGCCGCTGACATTGCAGCAACAAAAGCAGTAAGTGATGAAGACGATTCAGGACCTGTAGCAGATGCAGGCGCTGTTTCATAAGTAAAGTAGTTAACGCTCGGATAGCTCAGTTGGTAGAGCAGGGGTTTTGTAAACCTCAGGTCGTAGGTTCGAATCCTATTCCGAGCTCCATTTTTAGAGTGGGGCCGTAGCTCAGTAGGGAGAGCGATTGGTTTGCAACCAATAGGTCGTGGGTTCGATCCCCTCCGGCTCCACCATTTTTCTTCCAAAACCGGTTGACAAGACTCTATTTCTTTGCTATAATATATACATAAATTAGGCAAACAGATAGAGGCACACATGACATTAGTTGAAAAAGCAAAGTTGTTCGCTACTGCGGCACACGGTGCTATTGGACAACTCCGTAAATACACCGGCGAACCATACGTAACACACCCCATCAGAGTAATGAACCTTGTAAGCACAGTCGTACAAGACGAGAGAGTGTTGGCGGCTGCGTTGTTACACGATGTCATTGAAGATACTCATATCACTAAAGAAGACATCCAGAAAGCATTTGGCGTTGAAGTTGCAGACATGGTTGTTGCGTTAAGTGATCCACCAAAGGTAGAAGGTGGTCCTAATCGTAAAGCACGTAAGGCACAGGACCGTGTTAGACTTAGCCAAGCACCAGCTGATGTACAAACTGTAAAAGTAGCAGACATGATCGACAACACTGAAAGTATTGTTGCACATGACCCTAAGTTTGCAAAATTGTACTTAGAAGAAAAGCGTTTGTTGTTAGAAGTATTAACAAAAGCAGATCCTAAGTTGGTTACAATAGCAAAGAACCAGGTGAAGAAATGAGTAAGTTTCAAGAGAAGTATTTGAAGCCTGCTTATTTCAAGCCTAAAGGTCATTGGATGGTAGGTACTGTTTGGCCTGTAAAAGGTTCTAAAGATAATGAATATAGTGTAGAACTTACAGACAAAGGTTTTACATGTGACTGTACTGGCTTTACTTTTAGAGGTAAGTGTAAGCACAGTACAGGCATTAACGAAAGAGTAGAAAGGGCAATGGATTATGATTTCAGCATATAAAGACTTAGAGTTTATTCAAACAATAAATCCAATAGGAATACAATCAAAAGTACAGTTTGGCGGATACGTGTTAAGTATTGTAAAGAACGAAGTTTCATATGGCGGTGAAGAAGGACTGTATGAAATCGCTGTATACAAAGGTGATTTTCAAGAAGAACTACCTGGCATTACTAATGATAATGATACGGTAAAAGGCTTCTTGACATCCGTTGATGTCGATGCTATAATAAAGAAAATGTACTTAGTAACAGGAACAGAGGGCAAACAAATATGAGAACACAACCACAAGATATAATCGCTAAGTTAGAAGCGGACAATAGTAAGCTGGCTAAACAAGCAATTCTAAAAGAAGCACTTGAAGAAGGTGTTCCAGAGTTTTTTGAAGGTATTACAATGGCACTTGATGCTCTTGTTACTTTTGGTGTTAAGCAAGTACCTGAGCGTTCAGACGTACTAACCGGACAAGGTCTTTCGTGGCCAGTGTTTAAAGAGCTTGCTGATAAACTTGCCAATCGTGAACTAACAGGACATGCGGCACGTGATGCAATTGAACTTGCAATGGGTGTTGCTACTACAGAACAGTGGAATGGCTTTTACAGACGTATCTTAATTAAAGACTTACGATGCGGAATGAGCGAAAGGACTGTTAACAAAGTAGCACCAGGTACTGTTCCTGTGTTTACATGTAGCCTAGCACATGACTCAGCCAAGCATGAAAAGAAGATGGTTGGTAAGAAACAAATTGAAATCAAACTAGATGGTGTAAGAGTTATTACTATCATCCGTGACAACAAAGTAGAAATGTTTAGTCGTAATGGTAAACAGTTTCACAACTTCGGACACATCATTGAAGAAATACAAACAGTAATTAAAGACCACCCTGTACCTTATCCTCTAGTATTAGATGGAGAGGTAATGAGTGCTAACTTCCAAGACCTTATGAAACAAGTACATCGTAAAGATGGTAAGCAAACTACGGATGCTGTATTGCATTTGTTTGATACTATTCCCTTAGGATGTTTTAATGCTGGTAGTTGGGATAAGCCACAGAGCTTTAGAAGTCAAATTACCAAGCATTGGGTAGAAGACCATGCAGACGTCTTAGAGCACGTACAAGCGTTGGATTGGGAAGATGTTGACTTGGACACACCTGAAGGCCAAGAACGCTTTGTAGCGTTAAATAAAGCGGCTGTAGACGGTGGTTACGAAGGAGTTATGATTAAGGACGTTGATGCTCCTTATGAATGTAAACGAACTCATGCATGGCTTAAAGCAAAGCCGTTCATTGAGGTAACATTAGAGGTTAAAAATGTCGAAGAAGGAACAGGACGAAATGAAGGTCGACTTGGTGCATTTGTTTGTGAAGGAGTTGATGACGGAAAGAAAATTAATGTTAATGTCGGTAGTGGCTTTACTGATGCTAATCGTGACGACTTTTGGAATAGTCGCACTAGTATCACAGGTCAACTTGTAGAAGTAAGAGCTGACGCTATTACACAAAATCAAGACGGAACATATAGTTTACGCTTTCCAAGATTTAAAACTTTTAGAGGCTTTGAGCCCGGAGAGAAGATATAATGAAAAAGATTATGTACTTCCTTAAATGGAACTTCACTGATATGCAACCTTATTCAAAACGAATGTTAGCATATTTCGCGATTGCAATTTTAGGTGCCATATTTGTTCATGAAGATTTATTTTTCCTTGCACCAGTATTAATCTTTATTGATCTTACGCAAGACATAGTTCGTTCACGTTATCAAGACTTCAAAGACGAACAACAAAAAATCATCAAAGACCTATCTAAGTAATGGAACGGCTTGTCTTACACACCTTTGCAATGGGGGATGTGGAAGACCCCGACCTTTACGTTTCGCCCGCAATATACGAATGGCAACAGACTCCAAAAGGCAAGTGGGCAATGAAACACGGTAATGAGTTAAAATACCACATTTACCCTGATGATCACTCAATGGGATATAAAGTAAAAGTAACAGGACTGTTTGAAGACAAGCATTTAACATATTTAAGACTAATAAACAGTTGACTTTTTGCGTTAAAGCATATATACTTTTTGTAACAGCATTTTTGGAGAACTAGAAAAATGGCATTGCCAAAAACTAAAAGAAAGAAGCCTAGGGCCGCACCACGTATACAACGAGGAGCCAAACTTAAAGAGCCGGATTGGGAAGGCTGGGAAGAATGGACAGGCGAAGCACTACATAGACATCGTCGGTATGTACACTCTTGGTACTACGAGCATTTCAAGCCAGTAGACTTGTATGCTAACGTTCCTAAGTGGATGACTGACAATGAATATTCTAAAGACGATATTAAGGCTGTTAAAGCCGCACCCAATAATGCGTTAAGTGTTACAGCAGGCATTGTAGCACGAATGGATACCAAAGGTGCACCTAGACTGAACAAGAAAGAAGCAGATCACTGGCTAAGTTTGCCGGGCACTAGTGGAGAACTAACTTGTGGTGTAGATAGATTCTTACGTAACTCTATTGCTAAATGTATTGAAATTGGTAAAACAGTAATAGCAGAGAAAAAAGAAGAACAAGAAGTAGAAGCAAAGACTCTTGCAAAGCCAGTACTAACGATTCAAGATCGTATTCTGATGCAGGCTCATGTGACATGCGAAGCTATTGATCTTTGGCTAGACGGATTTATTAATGATCCAGACGATTTTAAAATAGACAGTTTAGATATTAATGTACACTTTATTAAAGAGAAAGTGTCACAAGCACATGCTAGAAAAATTAAAGACATCTATAAAGCAGAAATAGATGAAGTAGTTGAATGGCACAATATGCCTACACCAGCAAAACTAAAGAAGATGGATGAGCAAGAAGCTGATATGTGGGCACAACTTAAAGAAGGTTACGATCATAGATCTAAGAAACAAATGGCGTTATTGCTCAAAGCATTAGAAAAGATAATGACATCATGTGACATGGTTATTGAAAGTGCAAAAGCAACACGTAGGCCACGTAAGGCTAAAGTGTACAGTGCTGAAAAATTAGTACAAAAGCTCAAGTTTAAGAAGCAAGATGATAAGTTCGGACTTGTTAGTATTAATCCTGCAGACATTATATACGCAAACGAGCTTTGGGTGTTTAACAGTAAAACACGTAAGATAGGCAAGTATGTTGCTAAAGACCCTGATCCGCAAAAGATGCAACGCCCAGGTAGTGGACTACAAGTAAAAGGCACTACAATCATAGGTTATCATGAAGATGAAAGCATACAGAAAACACTACGTAAGCCAGAAGAACAACTAAAAGAGTTCAAATCTGCTGGTAAAGTAGCACTACGTAAGTACCTTGATGATATCAAAACAACGGACACAAAATTGAATGGACGCATTAATGCGGAAATCATACTACTCAAGGTAATCTGATAAATACTTACATGAAGCAATTAGATCCCAATAAAGTTCGCATAGCTGTAGACGGACTACCAATACTAGCAGAAGTAGTCAACGCACTCGCTGAAGTTGACCAAACGCCTGATATATCGAAACTAGCACTTAACAGTCTTAGTGGAGATTTAATTCAAGGTGGAACTATAACGAAGTTCACAAGCACAGGTATTAAAGACGAATCCAGCAGACTAGTTGTATTTGTAAACGATGATGGCATTGTTACTGATACTATTGATGTAGAAACATTAGTCGGCGAAACTAACGTATCAGGCGATCTTAAAGTTGATGGCGAAATATATGCTAAGAAACTACATGTTGATGAAGTTACAGCAGATGTCAGAAACGAACGTTCTGGACCATTAGAGTTTAATGATGCTGACGGCAACATTTACAATAAAGGATTGCTTTGGGTCCAAAAGGAAGGACCAACTAAACAACTTGTATATAGACCTAATCCAGATAGACTTTGGAGTAGTGATGCTATTGATCTACATGCAGATGCTGCATACTTTGTAAACGGCAACTATGTGTTAAACAAGGACTCACTAGGTCCTGATGTAAAGACAAGTAGTTTAAAACAACTTGGCGTATTAAACGAACTTAAAGTAAAAGGTAATATGTCATTGAGTCAGCATTTATTCTGGAACGCTGATGCAGACCGACTAGGCTTAGGCACAGATGCACCAAACGGTGCAATAGGTGTAATGGGCTTTGATTCAGAATTTGTTGTAGATGTAGATCAACCTGAAGTTAGGATCGGTACATACACAACACACGATTTAGAAATCATCACAGATGATACTCCCCGCATTACGTTATCAGCAAATGGTAAAGTACACTTCGGAACTAAAGGCGGAGACAGTGCAAAAGTTACTGTCCACGGCAAATTAGGCGTAGGTGTAAACCAAGTTGCAGACGATACTAGTTTTGCAACTGCAGGACCTATAAGATTTGAAAATAAAAAGTTTCAAGTAGGAGAAGGAACACCAACAGAAGGACAATACCGTAAAGGCGATATTGTTTGGAATGATGATCCTAAACCTACAGGTTATATAGGTTGGGTGTGCATAAGAGAAGGCACGCCTGGAGAATGGAAGCCCTTTGGGCAAATTTCTTCATAGAAATATTACTGCATAACTTTCCAAAGAACCCAAATAAATAATAATGCTAAAGTATAGTTTATATTTTAGAAAGGGAGTATTATGAAAAAAATTGATAAAACATTGCGTGAGGCATCATACTGGTCATATGCAGCATGGACGGCACCGTTCGTTGCATTGGCAGTTCTTATAGGCGAAATTTTAATAGGCTCAGATACAATACTAGGAGCAACTAGTATTGCTGTAGTAGTCACTTTTGTAACCACTAGTGTATTTTGGTGGTGGTGGGCAATTACTAAAATTGTTTACATGATAGACATGACTACACAAGTCGAACAAAACTTTAACCAACTTAAAAATGAGATAGGTAAGTTAAACAAAGACCTTAAAACTAAATAATTACATGTACGTATTCGGAAACGGCGAAAGCCGTCAAGGCTTTGATGTCTCACTTTGTTATGGCCCTAAGGTAGGGTGTAATGCAATTATGAGAGACTATAAAATGGATCACCTTGTTTGTGTAGACAAACGTATGGTTGAAGAATCTATTGAAAGAGGCGTTAACCAAGACACTAGAGTTTATACTAGGTATGACTGGTTTCCAAGGTACAAGAAACACACTAACATAAGACAACTACCTGACTTGCCCTACAAAGGCGAAGAACGTTGGGACGAACCATTTCAATGGGGTAGTGGTCCTTATGCTGTCCTTATTGCCGCTCAAAAGGCAAAAAATGAAACTGTTCATTTGATAGGCTTTGATCAATACAGTAGTACATCAAAAGTAAACAACATATACAAAGACACTAGAAACTATGATCGAGCAGATAAACGTGCTGTAGATCCTCGTTACTGGATACATCAAATAGGCAAAGTATTTGAATGTTATGCAAAAACTAACTTTGTAGTGTATGAATTACATGAAAAAATGCAAAAAGCCTGGAATTACCCTAATGTTTCTCTTGACAAACTAAGTAATATATCGTATAATTAAACAATGAGGACTTACACGTCGACCCTCTTTAAATACTCCGCCGTTTTATAGGAGAAAATTATTATGGCATATTACAGTACAAAAACATATGGACACAACATCGGACTATCAGCGGTGTTCCGTCAACCAAAAGCAATGCATTCACATTGTCACTTACTTCATGGTTATAGTTTACAGTTTAAATTTGTGTTTGGGTGTTCAGACCTAGACGAAAAAAACTGGGCTGTTGACTTTGGTGGATTGAAACCGTTAAAGGCTTGGCTTGAAGATAGTTTTGATCATAAGACAGCAATTGATATTGCAGATCCAGAACTAGAAACATTTAAAGCACTAGAAGAAAAAGGTCTAGCAGAAATTAGAACTTTTGACGGTGTTGGTTGTGAGAAGTTTGCATATCACGCATGGAAGTTTGCTGATCAACTTATTAGAGAAATTAGTGACGGACGTTGTTGGTGCGAAAGTGCAGAGTGTGCAGAGCATGGCGCAAACTCAGCAATCTATACTCCATACACAACTCAAAAGATGTCTGTTGCCGATGGCAAAGATTGATAAAAGTCACTATACTAAGGAAGAGTGGTTAAGAATAAAGGCAGAGCGTAGAGAAGCAAAAGCCCAAAGACACTTAGCTACTATTCCGCAGGACTATTATATTTTGTGTTTGAAACATGGCACAAAATATAGTCCTGACTATGTAAACAAGTTATACAATATGTGTAAGCGTCATTGTACGCTGGACTTTAAGTTTGCTTGTCTTACAGACGATCCAATGGGCTTAGACCCCAATATTCAAATATTAACTTTACCTAGTGGCCTTGCTGGCTGGTGGTGTAAGCCTTACATGTTTTCAAAAGACTTGCCTATTAAAGGCACTATACTTTATCTAGACTTAGATGTTGTTATTAGCGGCAACTTAGATAAGTTGCTAACTTGGCAACCTAATAATTGGTGTACAGTAAGAGACTACACAAGAGCAATGCGTCCAGGATATCAAAAGTACAACAGTAGTGTTGTTAAATTTAAAACAGGCGAACTAGACTTTGTATGGGACAAGTATCAAAAGGACCCAAAGAGCTACCAAAAGTTATTCTTTGGCGATCAAGACTACTTGTATGATGTTACGCACAAAACAAAAGGGGCAATGTTGTATCCAGACAGTTGGACACAAAGTTGGAAATGGGAAGTTAGAAGATCTAAAGACTTTGCTCCGGGCGGAGTAAGAGGTAATAGAACATTTAAAGAAATAGAAAATGTTGTACCTAGAGTAGAATGTTGTGTATGCGTTTTTCATGGAGATCCTAATCCAGAGAATTGCCAAGACCCATGGGTGATAGAAAATTGGAAATAGAAAAGCATTTTATATTTGATGTAGACGGAACACTTACACCAAGTCGTGGACAAATGGACTTGCAGTTTAGAGCGTTCTTTAATACATTTTGTTTAGTAAATAATGTGTACCTTGTTACAGGTAGCGACAAGTCTAAAACAGTAGAACAAATTACTGAACCAACATACAACTTAGTAAAACGTGTGTACAACTGTTCAGGCTGTGATGTCTGGGAAGGTAAAACACACATAAGAGCATCGCATTGGATACTTCCTGAAGATGCACACGAATGGTTAAGCATCAAACTTACAGAAAGTCCGTTTACGATACGTTCGGGCTTACACTTTGAACATCGTCCGGGTATGGTAAATTACAGTATAGTAGGCCGCAATGCTAATACAGAAGAACGTGCAAGGTATGTAGCATATGATACATTTGAAGACGAACGAAACAAAATAGCAAAGTCGTTTAACAAATTGTTTCCTGAACTAGAAGCTCGCCCAGGTGGCGAAACAGGCATTGATATTGCTCCTAAAGGTTATAACAAAAGTCAAATACTAGATGATTTTAAACATAATGATGAACTACACTTCTTTGGCGATAGAATGGACAAAGCAGGAAATGACTATCCTTTGAGTAAAATGATCATTGACAACAAGTTAGGATCGTGCTATAATGTAAACAACTACAAAGAAACTTGGAAACTACTAGATGAACAATCTTAAACGTATAGGCTTTGCATGTAAGTACATGCATGATGACCAAACACAGAAGAAGAAACTATTAGAAGAAATTCAACGCCCGCTAAATACTAAAAGCACAACAGTACAGTGGCTCAACAGGCAAACACGTGATGTTGCTGAAGAACGCTTGTGGGACATTATGGTCCACAACATTGCGTCATACAAAAGGTTGATTGAATATGTGGGAAGTCTTCCTCCCCAACTTAGAATGGTCCGACTTGGTAGTGATGTACTTCCTGTTTATACCCAGCATGAGTGGTCTTATTATTGGCGTAAGCCTGACGTTCGTGCATACTGTGAAACAGAATTTGCAAAAGTCGGCGCTACAGCAAGAGCCCTCGATGTTAGACTCTCGATGCACCCGGGCCAATTTACGGTCCTTGCTTCGGATAATCCAGAAATAGTAGAACGGAGTATAGAAGAATTTGAATATCACACCGATGTCATACGCTGGATGGGATACGGCAAGAAGTTCCAAGACTTTAAGTGCAATGTACACATCAGCGGTCGCCAAGGTCCAGCCGGTATCAAACATGCAGTCGACCACAGACTTTCTCCAGAAGCGAGAAACACGATCACGATCGAGAATGACGAAAACAAATGGGGTATCGAACACTCACTTGAGCTCGTCGACACATGCGCTCTCGTACTTGACATACACCACCACTGGTGCCGTGAGGGTGAATACATTAGGCCCACCGACTCTAGATTTGCTCGTGTAATAGATAGCTGGCGTGGTGAACGACCTGTGATACATTATTCATACAGTCGTAACGAACACTTGCCCGAAGGCTTCGATCATGTATTGAAACCCGAGATGGCACAACTACTAGCAAATGGTTACAAGAAAGCAAAACTTAGAGCACACAGTGACTTCTATCCTAATCAGAGTTGCAATGACTGGGCATTGAGCTTTTTACCATACGCAGATATTATGTGCGAATCCAAGATGAAGAATCTTGCTAGTATTGACTTATATAAATACAAAGAGGAATTAGAACACTATGAGCTATTTAAACACAATGTACAGCAACAAGAGCCAGAGCTCGAAAACGCCTGAAAAAGCATCAACAAAAAATCCTAACCGCGTAGCGGGTGGTCTTAAAGGACAAGGTGTTGATCATTTCGTAATGGTATCAGAAGATGGCGCAGAACAACAAATTCCTACACAGCGTTATGTAAATAGCCTGGAAGAGCAGATAAGAAAACAGCGAGGCGCAATTAACGTTTTAGAACGTAAACTGGCTCGCTGTGAATCTAGTATCGATCGATTAAATTCTTTAAACTCTACTTCTTAGATAGTTTAAATACTTCATCAACTAAGTCAGCTTTTTTCTTTCTCTTATCAATATCAACTTTAAATTCCTTTTTAGCAAATGCTTCAAGTTTATCTTTAGTTAACTTTGCAAGGTCTGCTTTCTTAACAGTCGCCTTTTTAGCTGCAGGTTTAGCTGCTGGCTTAGGGGCTTCTGCTTTCTTAGCAGGAGTTGGAGCCTTTTCAGGTGCTCTATACTCTTCGGTCGAAAAAAGGTTACGTAACCAATTAAACATATTAATTCTCCATTTTAATAAATTAACAAGAGTATTTACATAAATATTACTACAAGGAGACTAATTATGGTAGAAAAATTAACGTTAGAAAAGATTGATGGACTAAGAATTGACAAGAAACCATTCCAACCTATTAACCTTAAAAAAGACACAAAATTACCTGAAAGTAAAAAGTCTATGAAAACAACAGAAAATACTAAACCGGGAGGATACAAATACTAATGAAAAACTGGATTATAAAAAGACTCGGCGAAAGAACTACACTAGACGGTGCTGTATTAATAGGCGCTGGCATAGCATTTTTAATTTTTAAACCAATCGCAAGTTTAGTAGCATACGGTGCTATTGCATATGGCGCTTGGACTATTTGGAAAAAAGAAGATTAATAAATGGCTAGAGAATATACATTAACTGTTGAAACATCTGAAAACACAAGAGAAATATCTGATGGTGTTACTAAAGAACTGTACAATGCTACTATTACTAAAGTAGAAACAGGTCAAACTATATCAATAGTTGATGTTGTAAGCACCTACGATAGAGATGATTGGTGTAAAACTGTATTTGAACATGCAAAAGAAGGATTAGACTCAGAAGAAGGTCCTGACTGTTGCTATGTTAATGCAAGTTACGTAGACTAAAGTTTACTAATAGGGAGATCAGAACTAGCACTCATGTTCCAAACTTGTTTGCGTTCTACTCCCTTTTTTTGTGCAAATTTCTTACTATCACAGGTCTTACATACGTGAAAGTAATTATTACTTAGTCGCTTTGGATCCATATTTCCTCGCGGCCTATCAAACTCCGTATCACAGTTATCACATCTAAGCAAAACAAACGTCTTATTGCGTGTGTAGGGGTGTGTATGACCCAATTTAGACTGTCTTTCGTGCCTGGTTTGCACAATAAATTCTTTAATGAACATACATATACTTAGTTACATTCGGATTATAAAACTATTCGATAAATATATTAAACAGGAGTATTGATGTTCGTATTGACCATAACAGAATCTGCTAAAAGCAAAGTAAATGAATTATGTAATGCACAGCCAGACACGTTTGCTGTACATTTAGGCTTAAAAGGCGGCGGCTGCGCAGGGTTTGAATACGAATGGGATATGATCGCAAAGGATAAAGTTGGAACTCACGACGAAATAATCAATACAGGTAACGGTAACTTAGTAGTAAACGCAGAAAGTTTAATGTACTTGTTTGGTAGTGAGATAGATTATTCGAGAGACGTATTTCAAACACAGTTTGTTATTAACAATCCTAACGCTCAAAGTGCATGCGGTTGCGGTGTGAGTATTAATTTTAACAACAACATAGAAGACAATATACAAATTTTGGAGCTAAAATAAAATGGCAAGACAAGAAGTAGATATCGGCATTGAAGGTAATGACGGAACCGGTGATAGTATTAGAGAGTCGTTTCGTAAGGTAAACGAAAACTTTCAAGAGATATATGCAGTAGTAGGTAAAGGCGGACAGATTACCTTTACATTACTTGCTGACACACCCGACGATTTAACACCGTTTAAAGGCGATGGCGTAGATGCATATTTGCCGATGGTATCACAAGACGGCACAGAAATTGAAGTTAGAAAATTAGGCTCCGATAGTGATGAAAATGCCGCGGCTGTCGATACAATTAGTATAAATGTTTCCGAAGATGGCAAACTTATACTTAAACTAAATGCTATTTCATTAGAGTCTGACCCATCACCAACACTAGGTGGACCATTGAATGCAGCTGGCGTTGCTATTGCTAACATAGGCACAACCAACACTGACGTTACAAATTTTAACAATGTACATGGTACAAGTTTAACACAAGATGATTTAGTAATTGATAAAAAGTTTGGTGATAAAAATTATATCCGCAGACAAGATCCAGGTGAAACAATTAACGTACCTTCAGAATTTACAGAAGCTACGTCATACACAAAATCAATTGATTCTATTCAATCTTTACAAATTAATAATTTAGGATACACTGGTATTGCACTAATTCCGTCACACGGGTTAACACGTGGTTCAGATGGTTCTGCATATGTATTCAATACAGCAGGCACAGGACTTAATTGGTCAAGACAAGATCCTGCAACAGGCAACACAATTAGTAGTACAGATGTCGACTCCAACGGCGCACTAATTTACTCACCAATACAAAACGGTGATACTATATATGTTGGTATACTAGATGCAAACAACTTAGGATTCTTTGTATCAGCATCAGACGCTCAATTAGAAGATTTAACAGAAAGAAACAATAGACGTTATACCTTATCAACAACTGATAGTGCAGCTTTAAGCATTACTGATGCAGGGTATGATGCAGATTTAGAAGGATTCTTCCTAAGTCATCAAGTTATGCCACGTGATGCTATTACACGTAGACAAGGTGACACAATGGAAGGGCCACTAACACTACATGATCATCCAGGTGATCTTGCTGGTGCTGGTACTCCAAACGGCCTTGCAGACTTACAAGCGGTATCAAAGCTATATGTTGACAGTCAGTCAACAGAATCAAGTGCAAACATTTTTGTAAGCTCAGTTGGTAGCGATGACCAAAGTGTTGCGCCTCCAGGTAAGGAAGGTAGTTCATTAGCATACGCATATAAAACAATTGGTGCAGCGGCACGTAAAGCAGAGCAGATACAAATTGCATCACCGTTTGAACCTGGTCCATATATGCAAGACATTTTTACTTCACGTGTAGTAAGTGAAGGCGAAGCACCAACAATTGAACTTTCACAAGTAACACAAACAGGATTTGCTGTTGGTGGCGGATTAGACAGTAGAGGCAATGCTAAAACACTTGTTGAAGCAAACTTAAACTATATTATTGCTGAAGTTGTTGCATGGAAAGATGCACAGATTACATCTAAAGCAACTACAACAGTAGGTACAACTACTGTAAACTGGACCAATAGAGTTGTTGGAGATAGAGCATTAGAATTAGATCTACGCAAAGGTCTTACAGCGGCATTGTTAGATCATGTTGCTGGTACACTTGCACAAAGCCTTAGTGTAAGAGTTGGTGTTGAATTTTACAATGACGAATATACTAGATCACAATCAGGTTTGTTAAAAAATGTTTACGCACACTTATTAGAAAGAGCAAGAACAGTTACAGCAAGTGTAATTACTAATACTCCGTTTACTTCACTACAAACAATTTACACTCAAGACATAATTACATACGGTTCTAATCAACCAGACAGTGATGACGCAGGTAGTATTACAGCAAACTTAGCTGTACAAAGAGACGTTGTTACTAGCGGAGTATTTACAGCACCAGTAGCAAGAACAGGTAATAGATATGAATTGTTCTTTAGTAACTCAGTAAACGGTGTAACACAGGGTAAAGTAGACCAAGGTGATCCAAAAAATAGAGACTTACGAGTAGGTAAAGTTATTAGAGGTAAGACAAGTGGTGCTATTGGTAAAATCATTAGATACTTCCCTGGTAACGATAACGTAAATAATCCTGGTTCATTAGACGACCTAGCAGAACTAGAACTGTTATCAGCACAAGAGTTTACAACAGGTGAACAACTTGAAATGGGTAACATTGTCAACAATAGACAAATTACTGTTAGAATTGAAACTGGACAATACTTTGAAGACTATCCAATTAAAGTTCCTGCAAACGTATCACTAGTTGGTGACGAATTTAGACGAGTTATTATTAGACCAAAAGCAGAAGTTTCACAGTCACCATGGGCAACAACATATTTTTATAGAGACAAAACATTTGACGGGCTAACAGGTGGCAATGACAGTATTACTGGCACAGGTGATCCTAACTTACCGACAGACGGTGAAGCATACATCAATCCACTATCAGGCGAAACAGATGGTTACTTTGGTAGACACTACCTTTACAATCCAAACTTAACTAAAAACGTTGACAACGGCGGAGCACTTGCAATTACTAACACAGGTCAATATAACGATGCGGCCGTTTTAATTGAGAAGAACAAAGATTTTATTATTGCTGAAAACATTGCATACTTAGACTATGCAAAAGCACAAAGCAATGCTGGCGATGCAAACTTTTCAGGGTATGCTGGAGTTGTATGGAGTAACTCAGCAAAAGACAGATATAGAAGAACAATTGGTAGTTTAGTTGACGCTATTGCAAATGACTTGCGTACAGGCGGAAGCACTAACACACTACACATACAAGGTAGTATATTCTTCGACGGAATTAATTATAGTAATGAAGCAACACCAAGATATCAAAGTATTATTGCCGCAGGCGATGTAATACAGAATGTTATTATTAATAATGCGTACAACAACTCATTATATACAGCATACAAAGGTGCAGATCATCCAACACAGTATATAAATGCTAACCTATCAGGTGGCGCATCTATAGCAGGCAATGGTAACTTAGTGTATGACTTATTTGAATTACTTAAATGGGGTAATGACAGTACACCTAACGATGACTGGAACCCTGCAAAACGTTCAACTCAATTAGATGCATTCTTAATGAATGATGCTACTATTTTACGTAACATGACTGTACAAGGTCATGGTGGATTTATGTGTGTGCTTGATCCAACAGGACAAATCCTTACTAAATCACCATACATACAAACAGGTTCAAGTTTTTCACAATCACTAAACCAACAAGCGTTTAGAGGTGGTATGCTAGTTGATGCTTTCTGTGCTAACACTCCGATAAAAGTAACGGCTGTTCAAGCAAATGGCTTTGAACTTCTAGTTACAGCAGACCCAGGAAGTGGTTTATCAATTAGAAAACCACAAACACCTGCACCGTTCTATATTAACGGTATTAGATATCAAGTTAACGATATAACAGATTACAACGACGGTGGATTACTTGCACCAACAGCAACACTTATACTTGATTCAACATCAGGACCAGTAAGTGATGTAGACCCAGATGTAACTGTAGGTTGGGACACAGTTGAACTTCCAATACCGGCAGGCGGCTACCCAGTTACACTACAAACAGCAGGTAACAGATCACAACTTGGTAACGACTTTACACAGGTTAATGACCTAGCTTACGGTCTTGTTACTATCAACGGTGGTTTAAGTGAAATGGTTAGTATGTTTACATACTACTGTCATACAGCCTACTATGCAGGTAACGGTGGACAGATTAGATCACTAAACGGCTCAAACGCAAACGGTGTATACGGTCTTGTTGCACAAGGTTCAGATCCAAACGAAGTACCAGATGACGTTGTCTTAAAAGACGACATGATGCAGAGTGCTAAAACGTTCTCAGCAATCACAGTACTTGAATTAGATCAAAACGTAAGTGTTGCCGCAGGCGATACTATTGCTAACGCAGCTTCAACTCCAAGTGCTAGTGGTACGTCAGTGTTTGCATCCGTAGGTAAAAAACTTTACTTAGACAGCACAAGTGGCAGTTTCACTGTAGGTGCTAGTATATTTGTTAACAACGTAGACAGTGGTGCAGATATAACAAAGGTCGACACAACAGGTTACACTAACATTGCAACACAGTTAAGTGTACATGTATACGACTTAGAACATATTCCAAGTAACAAAGGTGAAATTGATTACTATCATGATGACGGAGTTACACCAACCAACAGAATTGCACGTTACGAAGTAGCAAACATTCAAAAGGTAAATGGTATTTTAGTTGACGGTTATACTATTGACAATACAGAATATACATTTACACCTGTAGCAAGAACACCAAACGTAAATGGCGTTATTGGTGTTAATGAATTAGGACCAGTAAGTGAAACAACTGAAGCAGTTATTGTTGTTAGCAAAGCAAACAAAGATGGCGGTATATATGGCGTAAGTATATTTGGTACTGAAAGAGGCGATCACTACAAGATAGGCGATACATTTACTATTGCAGGTACACAACTAGGTGGTACTAGCCCAGCCAATAATGCAACTGTTACAGTAACAGAAATTAATAGAAGTGCAGCTAATATAGACAGCGGTATACAAACTGGTAGCATTAGAAGAATGACTATTAGTGGTAGTATTAACAGCATTGCAGGATATACTCCAGAGAGAGATGGCCAGGTTTACAAGTTAAACTTTAGTACATCAAATGATCAGTTTGATAATGATGGTCTACTTGCAGATATTCCAATTAACAAGCCAGTTGATATTAGGAACAACCAAACTCACTTGTTTAGAGATATTGAAAGTGTAGGAAGTTTAACTATTCGTCCTAGTACGGCTGTTAACTTTGATGACGATCCGGTCGACACTTACAGATCAATTAGTTTTGGCGTTAACAACAGTGCAGGAGCATTATTAGAAGATGACGAAGCACTAACAGGCTTTGATGCTACATATGACTACGTTGGATTATTAGTTGATCCTACATATATTCAAACAGCTGGGTCAACTGTAAACCCTTCTGTAAGTTCAACAACACTAGGTAACACACAAGGCGATACAACTATTGCTATTAGTGTACTTACTCAACTTAAAGATATTTGGAGACTAAACAACAACTTTGATACTGATGCACAGTTCCAAAGTATTCCTACAGATGATACAGGTAGAGACTTTAGTATCACTTATGAATTACCTAAGGTAATATCATGGAGAGGTAAGAAGCATGTTATATGTAACTATAGAGAAGTTAAAATTGAATCTGGTGTTCACAATGTAAAAACTACATTTAGTGAAGATCACACATATGCTCTTGTTGATCTAAAAGAAGTAAGTGAAGTAAAACTTACATTAAATGAAAAAGCAAGTTGGGATAGAGATGTATTCTTTAACTTAGCACAAAGACAAGTTCTTGTTAGACAGGTTGGTAATACTAGTGCAAACGGTAAAGTTAAAGTAAAACAAGTTAACGAACAAGTGCTTGATTTATATGACTGGTCAGGTGTTGCATTTAACACAACAGGCGCTCTTGAAATAAGTGTAGATGCAGGCGCCAGTTATAGTACAATGACTGACCTTGCAACAGGTTTAGTAAACATTGTTCCAACACTAGTTCAAGTTAAAGATACAAACGTTACAGGTGTTGCAACAGGTATTTCGCAACCAGTTACACAGGGCTTTAATTCCCCAATTACTCTTAGAGCAGGATTACAAGATGGTGCTCCTGCTAAGATTACTATACAAATTAGTACATGTAGAGCAACAGGACATGACTTCTTAGACATTGGTACAGGGTCATTTAACCAAACAAACTATCCAAACGTTATTTTAGGTTTCCCTGCAAGAGAAGCAGACCAAGCAAACGAAATAAATGAACGTAACAAAGGTAGAGTGTTCTTTGTAAGTACAGACCAAGATGGTTTCTTCCGTGTAGGTAGATTCTTTACAGTTGACCAAGGTACAGGTACAGTTACATTTGCGGCAAGTATTGCATTGTCAGATGTAGACGGTATTGGCTTTAAACGTGGTGTTGTTGTTACTGAGTTTTCAACAGACAGTGCAATGAGTGACAATGCTAATGACACTGTTCCAGTTGAAAGTGCTGTTAGAGGATATGTAAACAGACGTTTAGGTTATGATCAACAAGGTGTAGAAGTTAGTAATCCATTAGGACCAAGTGTTATTACACAGAATGGTGCTAAAGCATTTACTGGTGATCAAAGCATGGGGCAGAATAACTTAGTTGATCTTGCTCCAGTTGATTTACTATTAACATCAGGTTCAACCGCTGTAAACAAAGATTATGTAGACAGTAGATCAGAAGGTGTTAAGAAAGCCAAAACACTAAGAGACGTTGAAATTAGTACTGGCGATGCAAATCAAATGTTAGGTTTGACAGGCACGTACTCTTTATACTTAGATGCTAATGCTGGTAATGCAGGTGCATTTGTACCAGGTAAAGTTCTTACTAATAGTGCCGCAACAAATAACTTTGGTACTGTTACAGGTAAGTATGACTTTTATGATAGCGGTCTTGGTGATGTAGTTGTAGTTTACTTTACTAAAGGTCCAGACATTGCTAGTCTTACAGAATATAATTTAAACATAGGTGCTGGAACTATTAGCGGACTAAAAGCTGGTGCTCCAGATGTTTATTCTAAAGCAAGTGCTGGGTCTGGAACAACAGACGGTCAGTCAAAGTATATTAACGGACCATTCCAAGAAATTATTAACATTGGTGAAGAGCCATTCAATACAGGTACACCTGTAAGTGACATTAGTTTTACAACAAGACGTTTAGTTAATG
>Ga0233432_10001971_pt1 | contig 19385 bp, 38 predicted proteins | sample SI_122_August201_6_FD_179870 | JGI IMG/M metagenome (GOLD analysis project Ga0233432, IMG submission 179870) | Seawater microbial communities from Saanich Inlet, British Columbia, Canada - SI_122_August2016_10_MG | ecosystem: Environmental > Aquatic > Marine > Inlet | place: Canada: British... | reverse complement strand
TATGACGAGCAGCAAGCACCTTGTTGGCAACTTCACATAGGAAGTCTACATCAACCTCACAGAGTGTATCTGCGATTTGGTTGATTAGATCATCTGCACCAATCTTCATTATACTTCCTCCACTTCACGGCCTTCTGCGAACAGCAACAATTCTGTTGCCAACATACGAGCTTGATGACGTGTCAATGACAAGTGGTTGAAGTGTTCATCTACAGGACCACGACGACCTTCTTCTTTTGGACGGCGCTGGGTAACCTGAACGCAAGTCATTCGATCCTTGCCACCCCAGAAGCGAGTCTGAGTCAATTCGTTTTGGAATGTGCAGTCTGGTACGTTGCGTAATTCTGTTGACATGGAGCCCTCCTAATGTCTGTTTATATATACACTATAGCACGTGAGCGCTATAGTGTCAACCTTTTTCTTACATGCTCCAGTAAGATTCTGAAGCTGGCGATAGGTAGCTAGGTGTGTTTACCTTCTCGCTGAACTGTTCGTTGTTCATGATGTTTGTGCGTGTACGGCTCTTCTCAATGTTCTTGTGGAAGTATTCTGCTTCTGCAATACCATAACGGAACACAGGATCATTCACAGTCTCAAGCAGGTCCGCTCTATAACGTTTGCTCATGCGTGTGATTGCTGCTTTGGCTGCTGCCATAGTCTTATAGCTCTGACGGTGATCCGGACGAACCGTACCATCCCACTTGTTGATCTTGCCCATGATGTAGGTTGATGATTTTTCATATACGTAGTACATTTACACCTCCTCCGCACAAGACAAGCTAGGCGACATCTCATTCATGTGTAGCATCTCTGCTACGTCTTCTTGCGACAAGTATTTCAGCAATGCAACGATCATTGTGTTTGGCTGGATAACGCCTTCTTCTACCAATTCCATTGCGTAGTCTCTATAATCAAAGTTCATGTAAAAGCCCTCTTACATTGTTTCTATACATATACAATAGCACGAGAATGCACCATTGTCAACCATTATTTTCTAAAAAGATTGCAGCAGCAGGATGAGGGCGGTCCTGCTGCTGCTGTATGGACAGCAGAGCGTGAGGGCTGTGCTTGCTGTCCGTTGCTGCTAGGGGAGGGCACCCTTCGCAGCGTTGGTACGATGTGCGGAGCACTATGCTCGACGCATCACCGTATTCTCGGCATATGCTTCCCAGTTGTTTGGGAACGCAATTGCTAAGTCTGCAACTTTGAGCACTGTACGCAATGACAGTTCTCTCAGTCGATTCTTGTTAACATCTACAAACTCTACAATATCACTCTTGACTTCGTCGCTGAGCTTGTATGCATTGAGCATGCCGTCTTGGATCACTTGACGTATACGTAGCATTTTGTCACGGTCTGTGTCAATGGTTAGATCCATGTAGTGGCAGCGGCTTTCAAGTGCTTCTAGGTGCTCACGCAACTTGCCTTTGACTTTGTCAAACTTGAGGTTGGTGATAAAGATTGCACTGGCTTCAAAGTTGAACTGATCTGGTACTCCTTCATTGCGCAGTTTAAAGCTGTCTGTGTTCCAGCTAATTGTGCGTTTGGGTTTGCTGTCTAGGGCTGCTTTCAAAATATTAAGACTCAGTTCGTCATTGAAGATACTATCACAGTCATCAAAGACTACAACGTTGTTCTTGGCTGAGTTCTTGTACAGCTTGCAGTATAGACCAATGGGACTCATAGCACCTTTGATCACATCAAACTTCTTCTCACCTCCTAGTGCTTCTAGAGTCTTGTATCGCTCTAGTACTTCTTCTACACCGTGTGACTTGCCAACACCTGGAGGGCCACTCACAATCATAGCTCGCACATCACCTTTGCGTACAGCTTTGGTCATGTCGCCTAGCATAGCGAACCTGGCACGTAAACGTTCGATGACTTCTGCATCGGTTTCGTCCCCGCCAGTGGTGGCTACGGAGCTGTCTACACTTTTGTAAGACTGCTCACCGGATACATAGACCTTGATATTACGGTCTGGAAATCCAGGTACAGCTGAACCGTCAACTGTCACATAGCCACCACGAACTCCTACTTTGAAATCTTCTACTAGTGGCATAACCATATTGGTCATGTCCAACTCTTTGCCTCTAAGCGTGTATACGCCTTCTTTGAATTTGATGTTCATCTTGCCCTCATCATCTGTTACTTGTTTAGACTTTACAGTATAATCCAACATGTGTCAACCCCTAATTAACCAAAAGCCGCGAAAAGAATATATATGAAGAACAAGCCAAGCGCAATATAAAACCAATCAAACACATCGTTCTTTGGCGCCTTATGAGTGCAATATGGGCAAGTGGTTACCCATGCATCGATCATTGTGTTGCAGTGTTGGCAAGGCTTCGTGGCCATTAGAGCACCTCCCCTGGAGATACTCGTTTGGCAGTTGTTAATAGATACTCGCGATAGTCTTCGCTGAGTTCTGCCAACTCCGCTTCCCATTCCGCTTGTGTGCGAAACTGTACAGGAAACTCTTTGAACGAGATATTGTTCTGCGTACACAGTGCAGCAACAAACGCAACCGCATCTTGAATACGCTCAAGACCTTCTACGATATAGTCAGCGCCGCCTTTCATCTTCCAATAAGCATTACCAGAAGAGAACTTGCCGTCCTCGCTGTGTGCGCCATAGTTTTCCAAAGTCTGTGTGCTTACTACGTATGTCATAATTTCTAGCCCTTTGTTTGTTTGCCCTATACACTTAATATAGCATATAGGGCGCAGCTTGTCAACCCCTAATTTCCTAGGTTTGTGTACCGCTTTTACGAATTACACACAAACCTAGGATCATAGTACTACGCCTCCAAGCTGGATAGCATTGACGCAGTCACCTTCCAACGTGTAGTTGGTGTGTCTACTACAATGGTCTTTGGATTGACTTTGAACACAGTTCCTACCACAGTACGGCCTGCACGACCTTTGAATGTTACTGCTTCACCAACTGAGAACTTACGTGCTGATGTCTTAGCAAGGTAGGTCTGTTGCAGCTTGACTGCTGCAATGATTTCGTTGAGTTCATTGCGGTCAGTTGTTTTTTGGATTGCTGCGATTGCTGTTTTTACGTTGTTCATGATACCCTCATATCTTGTTTGTTTCTATACATACAGTATAACATCTAATTTCTAGTTGTCAACCTCTTTGTTCAAATACTTTTGGCGATCCCGGAAGGATTCGAACCCTCGGCCTAGTGATTAGAAGTCACTTGCTCTATCCAGCTGAGCTACGGAATCAGCAAAAGTATTTGGTACCCGCGGCCGGACTCGAACCGGCACGCCTTGAAGGCCACAGATTTTAAGTCTGTTATGTCTACCATTCCATCACGCGGGCTCTGGTGGGTCCTCCGAGACTCGAACTCGGAACCGTTCCGTTATGAGCGGAAAGCTCTAACCAATTGAGCTAAGGACCCGAAGTCTCTTAATGATCTTTTATATTATAAGCCTCACGGTAATTGCGATCCATGTCGCTGCTGCCGGTGCGGTATCCAAAGATGAATCCGATCAATCCACCGCAGATTGCGATGCATAGTGAGATTAAAATAGTTTCCATTTAAGCCTCCAAGCCATCAAATAATTCAAATTGACGTTCTGCTTCATCTTGTGCATCAAGCAAACGTGCGTTCCACTTGTGGAAGATGTCTTCGAACGCTGTGGTATCGCTACCAAAGGTGTCGATATCTTTCAAGTCTTCTACAATTTCAAACAAGTCGTTCATTGTGCAAACCCTCTTTGCGTTTCTATACATACACTATAGCATTACTCTGCTACAGTGTCAACCCCTAAAAAATCTTTTTTCAGGATATCCAACATACGAACTGCCTCGTTGCGAGCTTCGTCTACAGCTTGGTCAACAAGGTCGTCCACTTGATCTCTATCATTGAACATCCACTCTTGAGGTCCTTCTGCTACGCAGCTGCCTAGATATGCTTCGCCCATTACCTTATCGTCGTATTTGGCCTGCACACGACAAATCATATGCTGCCAAAAGCCACTCTCCAAGTTCTCAATCAGCTCTGGATAGTAGTCTGCCTCTGTATCAAACAGGAGATCCAGCTGCGTGTCATCTGGTGCAAAGCTGATCTCTACAGTGAACTGATCCACTTCGCGAGTTTCTTCTACCATATAGTTCGAGTTGTTTTCAAAAAATGTGTGTGTCATGTTATCCTACCATCCAAAATACCAAGCCTGCAAACAACGTTAGGTTCATTGCGAAGCTGATTGTGCTTTTAAATAAAGTGTTAATCATCTGTTGATGCCCTCTTATTCAACTTATACATTTACTATACTATGAAAAGAACCTATTGTCAAGTCCTTTTTCAATATATTTTCTGTGACGCTTGATGTTCCACTTCTCTATCACAGGCAAGCCAAACTCGTCTTCATCCACAGCCACGTAAGCAACAGTCTTCTTGACAATGCCATAACGGTAGCCGTTGCCATTGACTATATCGCCTACCCAAATCTTGTGTGGGAAGTCTTCGCACCAGCTGAACGGATCATCGTTGATTGAGTATTCAAACGGGTTGCCGTATTCCTTCTCGTCAAAACAACCTATTGGATCTACAGTGTGAGTGAAGTATGCCATGTGCGCCTCTTGTGTTGTTGCCCTATACACTTACTATAGCACAGGGCAACACCATTGTCAACCGAATTCTTTATCTAAAGTGTCTTGATCAACATCTTCAAAGACCACTTCCTCGTCATCCTCATCTGAGCAGAACCAATCGCTTACATTCCATTCTTCTTCGAGATACGCCGGAATACCCATGTCCTCTGCTTCGGGATTGATAGTATAGTGATCGTCTGCACCTTCGCTATCCCAATAGCCTACGAATGCCATACCAGGTTCGAAGTAGCCAAGTTCCAAGTAGCAGCTATCCAAGTCTTCGCTGAGTGTTTGGAAAGCCTCAACAGGTGGGCTCCATGCGCTGTCAAAGAAGCCCGAGATCTCAGCAGTGCCGTCACCGTTGTCTGTGAACTCCATGCCGTCTGTGTTGACATCCCACTTGGTTCCCCAAGCCTCTACTGCATTGCCATAGTCCCATTCACCAATAGGCTTGATCACTTCGAGGAACTTCTCCTCACGATCAATCTCTTCCCACAGTGGCTTGAGTGACTCAGTTGAACCTACGATTCGAAAATTGTTGCTGCACCAGTTAGGCATTACGCTACCTCCTTGTCAATCATACGCTGCATTGCAGCTTTGGCTTCACGGATTGAATCTTCCGCATCGTGCTTGATCTCTTTGGCATACACTGAAATCTGTGTCCATGTACCATCCAAGCGTAAGACATAAGCATACTCTTCACCGCAAGGTGTACGGCGTAGGAAGCACTTTTCAAACACTTCATATGAATCATACACGATTGCGTCTACACCTGTTTCGCCACGGTCACGTTTGTAATAAACGTTCTGAGCATAGTAGGAGTCACTGCGTGGAAACTGATCAAAGTCAATTTTCTCACCAATGCGGTCTGCCCAATGCGATGCGTCACCAAGTGCAATAGCACCCGCAAGCAAGTCTTCGTCTGCCCAGTTCTCTACTAGGTTGAAACCCAAGCCTGCTGGGTAACCGTCCCAGTGGTGGTATGAAGTTGTGATTGAACCGTCTGCGTTTTCAATTCCGATACGTGCGTTGGTTGACATAATGATATTCCCTCTTTGTTTGTTTGCCCTATAACTTAATATAACACAGCCCGAAGGCTGTGTCAACCTCTTTTTTTACACAGCAACCATTTCTATTGCTTCGGTTACGAACATAGCAGCGTCTCCTGCTGCTGCAAATCCTTCTTCATCACAGAAGTCGATTGAACTGCTGCAATGGATTGACTGTCCGAAGGTGATGTTGTTGGCTGCGAACATTAGTGCTAGTTCTGCTGGTGTGCTTGCTGCGCCGATGCGCTGCTGCTCTACGTGAAGTTCGATTTTGCCATCTGTGGCGCCTACAAATACAAACATAAAAAGCCCTCTTTGTTTGTTTCTATATATACACTATAGCACATGTGCGCTGGTGTGTCAACCTCTTTTTATACTCTAGCGCCCATTCTATTGTGTTTGCCAACATGTCTGCTGCTCAAGCTCAATGCACGGCGCACAGTTTTGGTAACGTTTTGTGCTGCTGTGCGCTGCACAGTGCCGCCTCGTGCTAGGTACTGCGCTACAAGTTGATCTACAAGTTGGTCTTTTTTAATGTTCAAACGCATGGTTTTGCCCTCTGTTGCGTTAACTTATACATACACTATAGCACAAGTGCGCACTGCTGTCAAGTGTTTTTTTAACAGCAGTGCAAGTTTTTTTAACTTAGTGCGTCAAATGCTTCATCTATTATATTATGCGCACTTGCGTCACTTGCAAACCCTTCTTCTTCTGCAAAATCTATGCTGCTGCTACACATAATAGTGTCTGTGCTTACATTAACGTTGTGTGTTAAAAACACTTGTACAAGTGCGTCTGCTGTTTGTACGTCATTTGCTACAATTGTGTTGTTTACAGTTACAACGATAGCTGCGTTTTGTGCGTTTAAAAATACGTTATTTGTCATTTGCAAAATACTCCATTTGCTTGTTTAACTTATACATACAATATAGCACAAGTATACGTACTTGTAAAGCAAAACGTTTTGTTTAAAAACAATGACTTACAAAATAAATTTATTTTATAACCTATTGAAATCATTAGATTCAATTCTCTTGCAATCTCAAAAAATCTGTGTTATAATAAACTGACGGGCCTAGGAACCGGAGAGAAAAAAAGAATCGTTAGATAACAATGACTTAGCGTAAGTCATTGAAAACAAAGGATTCAATTCTCTAGACAAATGGTTGGTGCCATGTTATATTATATGTGAGGCCGGGAAAGAATGTACCGTACGGGAGGGCACGGAGCTCTGGACCTATGGTTTAACGTTAAACTATCTCCCCCGAATGGTTTAATATTAAACTATCTCCTCCAAAATGGTTTAACGTTAAACTACCTGCCCGAGATAGTTTAATATTAAACCAAATTCCAAATTGCACCAAAAAAACAAATTTACCCGGGACCCCACCTTGAGGTTGAACTTCTCGGCGTAACTCATTGATATCCAACAAGGAATTGATTTCCTCTACGAAATCAAAGACTTACACGACGAAGTAGATTCGTCGGATAACCTCTTGAAAACAAACAATAAAAAATTCTCCAACAATCTCAACTACTTACACTATACAGTTAAAGCACACGCTAAGTCGTTGATATTGCTATACTATACACTATAGTAGAAAACTCAACAAATTCAACAACTTACACTATACAGCTCAAGTGAGAAAAAATTCAATGTTTTCAAACACTTATACAGTGAAGTTACACTATAGCGTAACCCTTTGATCCCTATATACTATACACTATACACACTATACCAGTAGGATCAACTCAACGGTGTAACCAATTGAATTATAACGGAATAATCACATTGTGAGAACCGTGTCATATGGTGGTAAATGGCGGTTCATACGGTGGAAAACGACGGTTCATACGGGGCCGTATGGCCAGGTGATCTCAGAGATCTCGCAGATTTCTGTACAGATTTCAAAGATTTATATCACTTTTTTAAACCTTTGGCTGAGGTCGAGAGAGGCATAGTTTGAATACTTTTACCATTCTCGTCTCTACCCTAGTCATACGGTGTTAAACGGCGTGTCGTACGGTGAAAAATGGATTTCACACCAAAACCTGCACCGCAGCAGCGGGGCCATTTCCCACTGTGCCTCACCAACCACTCATGCAGCAGCGGGGCCGACAGTGTATAGTGTACACATACTCAAGTATAGTCAACCACTATTGCGTATAGTGTATAGTGTGTTCTCTACAGTGTATAGTATAGTGTCATTTGTTGGTTAGTGTGGGTGTTGTTTGTTGGTTAGTGTGTATATGTGTTCGATGTGCATACTAGCAGCGGGGCCATTGGGTAAAAAAATTGTGTGTTCTTTTTCATTGTCAATCTAACAGCGGGGCCATAAGTATTTTTATGTATTTGTATGTAATAGAAGATAGTAGTAACCTGCGTGTTAAGTTGGGTTATAGTAATGATCCGGAGAGTAGAGTAAGTCAATTGCAAACTGGTAATAGCAGTAGTTTACGTTTGGTGTACAAAGCATGGGCAGGTGATCGTTGTGCTGTATTAGAGCGCAAGTTGCATCAAGAGTTTGCGCATCATAGAGTCAAAGGTGAATGGTACAACATGCCCAGTCTTCGAGCTAGGAGTTATGTTGATTACATTATTATTCGTTACCTGGATGATCCTCTAGTGTGATGCTTTCTGCTGCACTTATCAGTTGTTTTAATTTGGTTGCATCAGGAAATGCTTCGTGCAAGTAGTGAGGGCGAGTGTTGCCCTTGTGATCTGTACATTGTGTACTATTTGCGTTTTCAATTATCACCGCGACCTCTTTCAGAGCTGCAAGCAGTTGAGGGGCATGTTGGATTAGGTTGCAGTTGGCTCTGTACTGTTCTCCATTGATCACTGGGTTGCCCAATTGATTGATCCATCCAATTGGTTCTGCATGTAGTCCTTGTATCACACGCCTTTCTTTGCTGCCACGTTTGACCAGCCAAGGTGCTGCGGTGTGTGTACTGTGTCTAAGAAATATATTATCATGATGTTTATTGGACATACTGTACTTATGTTAAATACAAACATGGAACGAGAAATATTCATCTGTGGAGATAGTTATGCAGCACAAAGCGCAGGCCGTGGCAAGGATCGTGACGCTTGGTATAACTACATAGGTGGCAGTTACGTTAATCATGCTAAAGGTGGCACACCATGGGATTATACTGCCTATCAATTGTACATGCATTTGGATCCTGTGCGGCACCATGCAGTAGTAGTGAGTCTTACAAACAGCAGCAGGATATGGTGGAACTACACACTGGAGGATCCTACTAAGAGCAATTCATACCGAGACCGAAACATAGCAAACATGATACAAAACTATTCAAATATACCCGAGTGGGAAACCCGAACCACCATTACTGCTCTTCAGGTGTTGAAGAACATCAGCAACACTGTGCCAGTGTACGTGATAGCACCGTTCTTAGAGCAAGTGGACAGTGCGTATCAACAATACGACAAGTGTGGAATGTGGCCCACACTTACCCGAAATTTTCATGTGTTGCCCGTAAACTTAAACCAACTACGACAAGATAACAACAGCAACGATTTGAACAATCATTTGCCGAAGTGGGCCCACAAGGAATTAGCATCAGCGATCAGGCGTTGGATCTCTAAAAGACGAACTGGCATACGTCGGTTTAAACTCAACAATTGGCGCTACAAAAACATTGGAGTAGAAAATGCAAGTTAAAAACATTGATATCAACTTGAGTGTAGGACAAACTATACTAGTAAAGGGCAAGCCTGCTACTATAAACAAAATAGAGTATCACGAGAGAACCGGCGAAATAGAATTAAAGACCAGTGCAGGACCAAGGAAGGCACTTACCTTTCAACTGTTGTTGCAAGACCAGCTTGAGGGCGATCCTGCGGAACGTTATAGATGAAACGTAACCTTTGGTACATAGGCGACAGCTTTGTTGATCACAAGTATGTAGGCAGAGACGCACATGCACACACCACCAGTTGGGTGCAGCAATTACCACTCAAGCTAGGATATAATGTGAAAAATTGCGCATGTGCTGGAGCCAGCAATGACTGGACTGTGGGAGAGTTTGTCAAACGCAGGACTCAGTGGCAAGCCAAGGATGTGGTGATATGTAGTATAACTGATCCAAGTAGAATGAATATTCGCAAGCTACCAGTTGACCTGCAAAGCAAAACAGCCATGAAAGAACCCAAAATATTTCGTCAGTTGTGGACAGAGCAGACAGCATATATACGTATAATGCAACAGGTGGCTTGGTTGCAGGGCTTGGCTCACCAATTCCACAAAGTCATAGTCATCACGCCCTTTGGTACTACAGCGCCCGTCAACAACGATCGTACTATTCTCCGCGAAGACTTGAGCACACTTGTAGCTGCGAACTCACCAGAGAACTTTTGGTTGTATCCAAGGCAGTTCCACAGCTATGATATGATGCAACACCAACCAAGTTTGTTCAAAGACCCAAGACCAAACCACATGTATCCAGAGTGTACGGAGAGTTTGATGCGCAGCTTTGAAGGATTTTTACAGCAGGATCAGCGAGTGGTATACGAACCATACCTAACTATGTCAAACAAGTTGGACAGTACTGTTGATGAAAGATAAATATTAGCATGAAACTAGATGAGATCTTTATCACCGACGACGACTTGGAAGAATGGAAAGCAACCAAAGAGCTGTGCCAAAGCAACCGTAGTGACAGTAGTTTGGGTGCAAGTGCATTGAGCAGTTGCAAGAGTCAAGGCTATCGTCGACGTGAAAGCAAAGTAAAGCACACCATCAACAAAAAGCGTCAAAAGATAACCGGACGCAAGATCAAAGGCAAGAAATACGGCGGTCCGCTGCCAGATTGGAGTTAACATGCGCATTAGAGAATTAACAGAAGCTCCTGGCGATATGGATAGTATCTTTGGCACACAAATACAAAACATACAAGATCGAGAAGCACAGGCTGAGCTAGACAAGTACAATCAGAATTTCAGCAATCCATATTCACCAAGTACACCCAACGCTGATGCAACAGGTCCAAACAATCCAGGCACCGCAGGAAATCTACGTTTTGCCAGTGGAGCACTTACAACACTGAATGGAACACAGAGTAGACTCACCAAAGACACAGCTGGTGATCAAATAGCAGCTACTATTCGTAGAGGGCAGCGCATGGCACAACTTTATGGTGGCACACTCACAGTGAATGATGCTATTGCAAAGAGTGGTACCAGTAGAGAAACCAACACACAAGGCAGTCAACACTTTCATGGAAATGCATTGGATATTAGTACAACAGGTATGAGCAACAGTGATAAAATAAGATTGGTGCAGGCCGCACAAAGAGCCGGCTTCACTGGCTTTGGCTTTGGTAATACAATTCTTCATGTAGACACAGGTACTCGCAGACATTGGAGTTATGGCAACAGCGCCTTTGCTGGTGTTAGCGTTGCCAATTTAGGTAGAGCTGTTCGCAGCGGACAATTGGTAGGAGGTGATACTCGTCGTGCATAACGACTTAGTAGGCAGATGCCTTGTAGCTAGACCGCATTTAGAAGATCCTTTTTTCCAACGCAGTGTGGTATATATCTATGAGAGTACTGCAAGCGGTATTGCTGGAGTTATCCTCAACAAAAGAAACTATCTCAAGTTTGAAAATATTTGTGCGCAGCGTGGCTTTGCATTTATAGGCACACAGAATCCGCATGTGTATTGTGGAGGGCCTGTAAACGAAAGTGCAATACTGATGCTGCACAGCAACGACTTTGGCAGTACAAATACCATGAGTGTTACACCGCACATCAGTATCAGCAGTGACAATTTGATGATTGAAAAAATAGCAATGGACAACACTCCTAGCTGTTGGAGAATATTCAACGGTTGTAGTATTTGGCATCCAAAACAGTTGCTAGGAGAAATTCGCAGCAATAGCTGGTTGATTACAGATTTAACGCTGACCGAAATATTTGATTTAGATGCTAGGACTCAATGGGACACTGGAGTAAATCGCACAGCCAACCAAATGTTAGACAAATTGTTCACATGAAAAACATAATAATAGACTTGGTGGACTTCCCTCAACATGCCGGAGGTTGGGTAAGCAAGGACTGGTATGATAGAAGATATAGAAATTTCATCAACATTGTAAATGAAAATCACCCTTATCGTGAAAAAATTGTTGTGTTCAACAATTCGGATATTTACAAGAATGGTCCTGTAAAAGAATTATATCATCATGCTACCAATGGCGGCAGTAGATGGTTTGAAATACACAAGAAAGATGTACAAGCCAGTTTGGCTTTGATGTCAAACGTTAAGCCAAGCAATACTCTAATCGTTTGTGCCGGTACTAATACTATAGGGTGTGTTTACCGACGTGCTCGTCAATGGGCAAAGATCAAATTCAACGTAGAAATAAATTGTAAGATCTGTCATGATTATTTTACCACCGGCGAGGACGAATACGAAAAACAATTAAATGCTGTATTGCAGTTACATGATCTAATCAAAGAGCATAATTTACAAAGTTATATCAAGGTAACAAACAATATTAAATTGGTTGACAATACCTAAATAGTGTAGTAGTGTAAATAAATACTACATAAAGGATAGAAAGATGCTAAGATTAATCAACTTGGCATTTATATTGTGCCTAACCGCTCCAATTGTAAGTGCCCAAGACCAACAACCCAAAACATTTTACACAAAACAACCTTGCGCTCCGTTTGCAGAGATGTTGAAGACTCCTGCCAATTACGGAGAGTTAATGTTGTTCACAGGTAACGGACTACAATTTGGTATGCAAGGCAACCAAGCATTCACAGGAGGCATGTTCTTCTTTACAAATCAAGACACAGGCACATGGACAATGATAAGTGTATACGGCGATGGCTATGCTTGTATGGTAGCCAACGGCAGAAACTTTGAACCTTATGTAGGAGCACAACCAAATTTTGACAATACAGAAAAGGACGGCTTGTAATGTGGGCATTGGTTTTCATATACTTCTACGACACAACTCCTTATGTTGAAGCAGTGACAGTACATACTAGTATGGTGGAATGTTTCTATGCACGTGAAGCTCTCAGCGATGAAGTAGGCAGAGGCAGTGGTTATTTCAAAGCAGGACAGCAAGCACTCTGTATTAACCTCAACGAAGATACCAGTACATAAATATTAACATGAGCGATACACTTGTCCTGAACGCAGATGCGCAGCCCGTTAGCTTCTTACCATTGAGTGTGGTACAGTGGAAAGAAGCAGTAATGTACATGTACCACGATAAGTGTACTGTACTAGAATGGTACGATGATTGGATGGTTCGGAGCCCCAATTGGGAAACACGGGTGCCCGCTGTGATTATATTGAAAACATACATGCACAAAACCCGCAGGCCACGCTTTAGTAAAACTAACTTGTACTTGCGGGATTTGTACGAGTGCGGTTACTGTGGTCAGCGTCATATCAAAAGTGAACTAACCATGGACCATGTGGTACCAATCAGCAAAGGCGGCAAGACCAATTGGGAAAATGCTATGACAGCTTGTAAACCCTGCAACTGGCGCAAGAGTGACAAGCAAGGACCGGAGTGGCGTCCACGTTACAAGCCTTATGCTCCTGGATATTATGAGTTGGTTCGCAAACGCAAACAGTTACCTATAACTATGAAACACCCTAGTTGGAATCAATGGTTAGACCTTCAAGGAAACGCTGTCTAGTTCCAGAATTAAATTGGTTTGCTAGAAAAGTTTTATAATTGTGTTTTAGTAATGTTTCTTCTTTGAACTTCCAATCCACTCGTTGCTTGAAAGACATTTTACTCAACTTCATACATGTTTCACTGGTCATTGCTGCAATTTGTTTTGCTTTGGTTTGCCAGTTTTCTTCAAATCCAATTTTAAAATAAGATCTATAGCTTTTATAATCCTGTGCAAGTGTGTACAATCGATTTATTAGTGGATCTCCATAAACCATAAATGGGGTAAAGTTTGCAATAGGTTTGAAATACTTTTCGCTGATTAAAACTTTTTCATGATCAACGCTCTGACTGCTTTCTCCTACAATATGAAACAGCGTTTGGTCAAAGATCCAATTGTGATTTGTATTGTCTCCGCTGGTATTACTGTATTCATCAATGTGTATTGGTAAACTTTTATTGTAAGTGTTTACATCAAAATCAAAATACTTTTGTTGATCTATTGGTATTTTATTTTGATTTATCAATCCATAGGAGTGCAATCCTTCCATGTGGAGTTGATATGTTAGATAACTTCTTGCAGGACGTTGATTATTTTTGTTTAGATAGCTGTAATATCTAGTACCATGCGTTTTTAATGTGCGTGAGACAGCAGCTTCAAATGCTTTATCAGTGTCATGTTGTAAATTCCATTCTTTCAAACAATAGTTCTGCCAAAATATTTCACTGTACACCCAAAAATCTATTTTGTTGTTGATGGCACTGTAGTTGTCACGTAGGTTACAACTTAGATAGATTATACGTTTGGGATTAATATTGTATTTTTTATAATTGTTTGTAATAGCATTCCAGTATTCGTATTCGTGTAATGGACACATTGCTTCAGCACTGCTATCAAATATTAAAAAATAATCACCATATAGTATCTTTTCTGGAATGTGTTGCATAAAGTCTGGATCGTTGTTCCATTCTGTCTTTGCGCCTAACTTAGGTTGTACTATATATGAATCATACGGCAACATGTTGGCAAAGTCAACAGCAAACAGATTGTTTGCAGGAACATCAACAATACTTTTAATTAAATTATTTTTTTTAGGACGCCATTTTACAATGCACATTTGTATTTCTCTGCAAGATAAGCACCTACAATAGAATGCCATAGTTCACCTGGATGCTTGCCGTCTGCGGCCCTGGGATATTGTGGTACGTAAAATCGATCTATTAATGATAGATTTAATGATTGAGAAAAATGTTTGTGGACATACATGCTTCTTTGAGAGTAATTATCTAAATCTTGTTTTCTTATTACAGTATTAGTATAAGACATTAATGCAATCACAGGCAATCTGCCTGTTAAACTTTTGCAATATTCTCTTAATAATTCGCAATGTAATATTTGCGTATGCATTGAGTCTGCTTTATCCAACGAACGTATCCAGCTGACATGTTCTAATTTAGTCATAGTTCCTTGAGGATGACTAAGTTGTAGATGATCATCAGCATCATGCCCCATACGGAAACTTCTATGAGGATCAGGCGGCATACAAACGACTAAAGTTTTATTACTTAATTCGTGTTTGTTGTGTGCTAGAATATGTAATGCATATTTCATGCTAGAACCTGGGTGTGATAGATTTAAAACCTTTCTAACACCCAGGTGCTTTGCTAACTGATTTGGCCAAGCAAAATTGCTAGGATTTGATCCTGGATTTGTTATATCGTTAGCATCGATACAATCGTCAAGCCCATGCCCATAGGTATAACTACAGCCAAGGGCAACAATTTTGTTTATTTCAGCCAAGCTATACGTTTACCTGCGTCTTTGCGCCAAGCATACTCAACTTCGCTACCAGGGTATCTCCATCCCCAAATTGCAACCAACGCCATAAAGATACCTGAGTACAATACAGCTTTAGGATTACCAGTGGTAAACCAAAGCAATAATAAACTTGAACTCATTGTAATAAGCATAAAGTATTTAAATTTAGTAGGGAAGATACGTTTTTCTGTCCATCCTAATAAAAAAGGACCAAACAGTTTGTGGTTATACAAGTAATCGTGCATACGCTTGCTTGACTTTGCAAAACAATATGCAGCAATAACAGTTGGAGTACTCCAAGGAAGCATAGGCAAATAAATGCCTACAAATGCAATACCTAAGAATATAATTCCTGCTGTAAACCACAGTGCTTTTTTAATGTTCATACATCACCTTTCTTAGTGCTCTCACGCACTCGTCAATCATCGCATCGGTATGCAGTGGAGTTGGAGCAAAACGGAGACGCTCCTCTCCTACTGCAACCGTTGGATAGTTTATAGGTTGCACATAGATGCCGTGTTCATCTAATAACCTATCTGAAATTGCCTTACATTTTTTGGCATCACGGATCATCACAGGAATGATATGAGTACAGGCTTTATCTAATACCTCCACGTCAGCTTCAATCAACTTATCTTTCAATAATTTTGCTTGAGCCTGATGCTGTACACGGAGTTCGTTGTGATCTCTTAAAAACTTTATACTAGCCAACGCACCAGCACAAAGCACAGGTGATAGTGACGTTGTGAATATAAACCCACTTGCCACGCTCCGGATAGCGTCTATGACTTCCCCATCTCCGGCTATATAACCTCCTGTAATGCCAAAGGCCTTGCCAAGAGTTCCGTTTACAATATCTACACGATGTTGAATACCTAGTTTTTCTAGATACCCTGCTCCACTGTTTCCATACAAACCTACAGCATGGACTTCGTCGATATAGGTTATTGCTCCGTAAAGGTCGGCAAGGTCGCAAATTGCTTCAATTGGACTTACATCGCCATCCATGCTATACACAGATTCGAACACAATGCAGGGGACTTGTCCTCTGGCGGTTACTTGTGCCAATTGTTGCTCTAATTGCTCCATATCATTGTGCTGCCATATAGTCTTGTCAGCACCACTGTGTCGGATACCCTGTATGAGGCTTGCGTGATTCTTTGAGTCACTCAAAAACACAATGTTGGGAATGATCTTGCTTAGGGCAATTAGACTCCATTCATTTGCGACATAAGCACTAGAATAAAGTAAGGCCGATTCTTTACTATGTAACTTTGCCAATTCTAATTCTAATGCTACGTGATAGTGCGATGTACCACCAATATTTCGAGTACCGCCTGAACCTGCACCTGTCTGGTCCAAGGCTGTATGCATCGCATCAATCACAATTTTATTTTGTCCCATGCCAAGGTAATCATTGCTACACCAGTTAACAATATTCTTTATTGCATACTTGCTATACCAAATTGCTTTAGGAAATTCTCCTCGTTCACGAACGATGTCGTTGAACACACGATACTTTCCTTGCTCTTTGAGATTATCAATTAACGATTGAAATGGGTCTTTGTTTATCATTATATACTCTGTTTATTGGAAAAATATTTATCTTTTTGTAAGTTAACAGATAGTATTACGGTTTAGTTGGGTTTTAATTGTATACTCGAGTATATTTAAATAGTTTACGACTAAACAGTCGTTAACAAGAAGGAGGTATTTTCAAATGGAAATGCTTAATAAAGTAAAGTCGTGGGCAGGCGCACTAGCGGAAGTTGGTGTTAGTTTGGCTGCACTTGCAATTGTACTAGAAGTGCTAGGGCTTGGCAATATGCCATTCATGCCTGAAGGACTTTCAGTAGTTGATAATGTATCAGCAATGATCTCAGGCTTGGGTTCACAAGGCGTTATTGGCTTAATTGCGGTATGGGTACTATGGGCTATATGGCAACGTAAGTAACCTTACTTGGTAGAGGATTGATCACCCTCTGCCTTTTTTTAATAAATACTATATGGACATTAAAGCAGTAATAAGAGCAGTGTTAGATATATTAGATCAACACGATGAAGAACAACAACAACCTGATGTGGTTGTTTCAGGCGAGCCGGAAGAAGTTAGTCGCTTTAGACAAATATATGCACTTTTGGATAAAGGAGATAATCCAAGTCCAATTGCAAATGCACCAAACGAACAATATGCAGATGTAGACGCAGTAACAACCTTAGCAGGCGGCGGAGTAAACGGTCCTAAACACCCACACGATATTAGAGTAAAAGATCCTAGTATGTATCCTAATCAGCAAGAGTATTAATATGGCAGCAAATAACATCTCAACACTTGCTACAAAGCAACTAAGACAAGAAGCTAAACTAGCCCTGGCGGAGGCAGACAGAGTTGCTCGTAACGCAGTAGAGCCGGGACGTTATACAGATGTTACGGCGGACATTACTCAACTACCTACTAGATATGTAGATGATGCAGTAGTTGACAACGATAACGTCGGCGGCCTAAAAGTAGGAAGACCGTGGGCAACATAAATGGCTAATCGTAAACACTATGATTTTGATATGATGGTAAGCGGGGGCTATATCTCCGACCACACATTCAATCACAAGTTCGGTGCTGTTGATGGCATTGGCAACAATACCACAGGCACAGTATGGGACATACCAAACCAACTTTATCCTTGGACAGCATTAGACACTCCAGCAATAGTAAATGTAGAACGCAACGATACAGACGACAACGGCATAGTTGTCACAGTGGAAGGACTGGACGGAGACTACAATCCAGTAAGTGAAGACATTACAATCACAGGTGCAAATCAAACAGGCTCACAGTTGTTTAGTAGAGTGAACAGAGCATTCATTAACGGAGCAACAACTAACGCAGGCGACATTGATATTGAAGCAGGCGCCGCAGGTGGCACAACTGTAGCAAGGATACAGGAAGGCTACGGCCAAACACTAATGTCTGTGTTTACAGTTCCCGCAGGCAAAACAGCATACATTCATAGAATAACAGCAACAGCACAAGATGGCAAAGATGCCACAGGCTGGATGTATATGCGTGAAGTGAATGGAGTAACAGCATTTCGTATCAAACATACTTGGGAGTTCTACGGAAACGGCGGACAATATCATTATGACTTTGCATTTCCGTTGCCAGTAAGTGAAATGTCAGACATTGATATGCGTGTGACTACTCGTGATAAGAATGGTAGATACACTATAGCATTTGATATCCTATTAGTAGATAATTCAGCGTAGTCAAGATTAACCCCTACGCTATTTCTAACGCAGGGGCTTCTTGTCTAATGTACTTGTTAAAAAGGGCTATGCCCGACTTTGTTGATAATTGTTATACTTTTATTTATTTTTACTTCTTACCACTTACAAAGTTGTAAAACATTTCAGCAGCTTCAAGCACTTTATCAGCACCAGGTACAGCTGGCATTTCTACTGTAGTAACAACTTCGTCGCCGTCTTTCTTTACAGTTGTTTCAAACTGTCCAAGTTTGGCATGATAGTCTTGCCATGCTTGGTTCTGTGCAAATTCTAGAACCTTTGTGCGGATTTCGTATCCGTTTTTGTTTGGCTTAACTTGTGGCATGGCTGCTTTAAACATGTCAGCCATTGTTTCAAATTGTTTGGTCATTTGGTCATTCATAATATTTCTCCTGTGTGTGTATGTGAATGTGTTACTACTATAACGTAGTATTTTATTTATGTCAACCTATTAGTGCGTAGGATACATATTGTTTTTGAACTCGGAGATCTCATCAGCTTGTTTATACATGCCTCTACTTCTTAGTTCTCTTATGGCCATACAGTAACTTCTGTATTCCATTGCTCTTATAAATCTTTTAAACATATTATTTGTCCTCCAACATCAAACGTCTTGCTTCTGCGTGGTAGCCTTGACGTGATAGTTCGGCGGCTGCTCTTGCTCTGCCCATTGATTCACCAAAAGCCCATAAGCCCATTGCAAATGCAACTAGATATTTGCCAAGTGTTTTGATAAACTTTGGTGTTGATACTGGTGTGTTCCCTACAGCTTCCATTATACCCAACCTCTCAAGTTGCGGTTTGCTTCTACAGCTTCGCCACGCAATGCTTTTGGGTATGATTGATTTGCAATAAATTTAATATCGCCACGAGCAATACCAATATCATTAAGTTCGTGGTTTGATAGAGCTGATAGTTCTTTGTATGTTTGTTTGATGTTTCTGCGTCTGCGTAGTTCGGCAC
>Ga0233432_10001969_pt1 | contig 19404 bp, 16 predicted proteins | sample SI_122_August201_6_FD_179870 | JGI IMG/M metagenome (GOLD analysis project Ga0233432, IMG submission 179870) | Seawater microbial communities from Saanich Inlet, British Columbia, Canada - SI_122_August2016_10_MG | ecosystem: Environmental > Aquatic > Marine > Inlet | place: Canada: British... | reverse complement strand
ACCAATAGGTTATCAAACTCCTTTAAATGCTTGGAAAACAGATGCAGATGCATTTGAAGTAGCAGCAAAAGAATATATGTATTTGTTAAACTTTGCTATGTTTGATTATACTGGGCTATGGGACGGCGACAGTCTTGATCCTGAATGGGCAGATGATGTACGTACACCAGCACAAATCCAAGCAACACTTCCAATAAGTTATGCGTTCTTTAATACATACATTGCTCCAGTTATTAGTAAGCCCTCGTTGGCAACTATTAATAGTATATTTGGCGACGGCAACACTCCAGCACAAGACGATCCGGCACTAGCAGGTGCATCAGGATATGTAGTTGATACAGTAGTAGGCGGAACCCCAGCAGTAGCAGGAACATCAATTAATCCGACAGTTACTATTAGAAAATCAACAAGTGACGGTAGCTTCCTACCAACTGGTGCAGGTTTTGATAGTTTAATTGAAGGCGGAAACTTACAGTACGGTACAGCAACAGGTCTTGCTTCAGATGATATAATTATTGACGGCGACGGCTTTGTTACTCCTACAACATCAAAAGGGCCGGAAGAATTAGTTCCGGGACAACTACACGATGCCTTAGACTTAAAGGTATATGACAGAGTTGCTGATGGCGGAAGTGCAATATCAAATAGAAACTATGTTGCTACTGCATCACAAACGGATTTTGCATTAGATATTCTTCCACATAACATTTATTCAGTGTTAGTTAAAGTTAACGGAGTGTTGTTAACTGAAAATGATTATGAAATTAACTATGTTACAAAAATTATTTCTTTAAATGATAGCCTTAACCAAGGAGACAGAGTAAATGTTATATCAATGGCCGGCAACGGTGAAAGAATAGTTGACATTGATTACTTTACTGGAGACGGTTCAACTAGAATATTTGTTACAAACGTTGTATACGTTGAAGGATTGCAGTCTTATATTACAGTAGACGGAGTAACTTCTCAAGTAGCAATATTTGAAACTGATGATACTTACGGCGATGTAGCAGGGTTAGTTGGACTTGACTTTGTTGTAGCGCCTAACGAAGATGCACACGTATACTATGCACTATATAATACAAATGAAGAAACTACACAGCGTTATAGCGAAGTTACTGTTAACAGATTCATAGGTGACGGAAGCACTGTAGGATATCAACTAGATCCTGCACCGTTTACAAAGTTACCACTAAGTCATAATATTATTGTTAAGGTTGATAATACAGTATTATACCCTGGGTATATACAACATTGGTATGTAGCTCCTACAAGAGAATATCCATTAGATCAATCTCAGCACACTGCAAGTAGTTTAAGTCCTGATGAAGTAGATGTTTACATCAATGGCGAAAAGTTAACGCTGCTTATTGATTATAACTGGGATTTTGCAAATAGTCAAGTAGTGCTATTTGACAATGTTGGTAACACAGGAGACGATCTCGAAGTAGTTGTACCAAAAGATAGAGAATACCAATTCTCACAAAATACTAGAATAAGTCTTGCTTCGGTAACAGGTACTTTTGAAGTAGGTGAAACAGTAAATATCGGAACTGGAGATAGTACAGTTTATACTGCAATAGTAAAATCTTATACAAGTGGTAATTTAGTTGTTATAGGAGAAATTACTGGATTACTTGAAGCAGTAGACAGTGACGATACACTTCCAGTTACTGGTGAAACAAGTGCAGCAACTTCGACAACTATTTTAGGAGTTACTTTAATTGAAGCAGGCGATAGCTTAATATTAGCTACAGCACCAAATATAGATTCGACTGTTGACGTTTACAAATTTAGTAGACACGAAATCCAAGATATACAAATGGAAACAAGAACTAATGTTGTACGAAGTACGCTAACTGTTGGGTCAGACGAGTTTTATGATGCACATAGATTTGGTCGAGGCTTAGTTAAACTTAGAGTTCCTGCATTAGATACAGCATATGTTTGGGTAGTACTAAACGGTGAATTATTAACGCCAAATATTGATTATAAGTTAGTAAAACTTGATACATACATACATATTGCACGTCAATTAACAACAAATGATGTTGTACAAATTATTCATTTTGCTGCACCAATAGCAAATGAAAAGTTTGGGTTTAGGATGTTTAAAGATATGTTAAACAGAACTCATTATAAGAGACTTAACAAAGATAATGTGTTTACTCTTGCAGAACCATTAAGTATTGCAGACACAACTATTACATTATCTGATGCAACAGGAATTTCTCAACCAAGTACACAACTTAATATTCCAGGTGTGCTGTTTATGGAAGGTGAACGAATTGAATACTTTAAAGTAGTTGGTAACAAACTTTCCCAATTACATAGAGGAACACTAGGAACAGGGCCAAAAGATACATACAAAGTTGGTACTGAATGTATGGATCAAAGTGAGAAAGAATCTATACCTTATACTGATCAAATGGTTTCAATTATTGCTTTAGAAGACGAATCAACACAAATTGTGCTTGATTGGGTTCCTACTAAAGGTGTAAATGAATTTGAAATCTTTGTTGGAGGTAGACGTTTACGTAAGAATTCAATACCTGCGTATCAATTCCAACAGCAAGATGAAGCCGGAAACTTAACTACCGGATTAATTGATCAAAATAGTCCGTTAGGAGATATAGTATTAGAACCAGAATTTACACTAACAATTGAAGATAACACTGCTATTGTTAGTCTTGTAGACGCCCCGGTAGATAATAGTCGAGTACTAGTAGTAAGAAAAGTAGGAAAAACTTGGCAAAAACCAGGAGAACAACTAAGATATGCAGATAATTCAATTGCGAACTTCATCCGCGGAGCAACAACTGACTTACCTAAATAAATACAATAGCAGGAAGATAAAATGACAGATACATTTAAAGACTTAAACGGCGTATTACTAGCAGGACACATCAAGATTACTGATCCTGAAAGTGGCGAAGTTTTAATAGATAAACGAAACGCTATTCATTATGAAAATATGAGTATAGCACTTGCCGAATCTTTGGCGAATGCAGGACAAGGTCCAATATATAAAATGGCTTTTGGAAATGGCGGAACAAGCGTCGACCCAACAGGCATCATTACATACCTAACGCCAAACAGTACAGGTACTAATGCTAGTTTATATAATCAAACATTTAATAAAGTTGTTGATGATCAGGCAAGTAATAATACGGATCCTGTTAGAAACAAAATTGAAACTAGGCACGTAAGTGGTACTAACTATACAGATATTCTTGTTAGTTGTTTGCTTGATTATGGTGAGCCAAGTGGACAAGATGCGTTTGATACAACAACTAATACTGAGAACTTATATGTTTTTGATGAATTAGGATTAATAAGTGCAGGAGCAAATGGTACAGATGGGCGTTTATTAACGCACGTTATTTTCCATCCAGTTCAAAAGTCACTTAATAGACTTATCCAAATTGATTACACCGTAAGAGTGCAAAGTTTAACCGGTTTTAATGAGGTGTAATTGATGGCATATACTATTCGATATTCAGATTTTGTAAACAAGGGCAGTGTTATTATTGAAGATAATACTATTAACCAAGATACGTCCTTAGATTTGCCTGGCAGAAATACTACAGCATACGGTGCTAGTATTTCTAGTAACTTTTTGCACCTATTAGAAAATTTTGCTAATAGTTCGCAACCAGTAAATCCATTAGAAGGGCAATTATGGTATGATAACAGTCCCGGAGTTGATCAACTTAAACTATGGGATGGTACTTCGTGGAATGCCGCAGGCGGATTAAAGAAATCAAATCTTGCTCCAGAAGCAGTAAACAGTATTATCGGCGATCTTTGGGTTGATACAGATAACTCTCAACTTTACTTATTTGCTGGTTCAGGATGGGTGTTAGTAGGTCCTGATTTTGCAGAAGGATTAGCAACAGGCACTAGACCTAGTAAAGTTGTTGCAATTGATAACAACGAATATGATGTTGTATTTGTTGAAGTAACTGGTAAAGTACTTGCTGTAATAGCAACCGAAGCGTTTACACCTAAATCGTCAATTGAGGGATTTCCAACTGGAATTAAACCAGGAGTAAATTTATCTTCTATTAACATTGCAGGAGACGGAGTACCCCAATTTAATGGAATATCTGAAAAAGCTCTTAATATGGTTATTCCAGGTATCTCAGCATCAAATGATGTACTAATTACAGCAGCAAATGTAATGCGTAAAGACGCAGAAAATATTACCAATTGGCCAATAAGAGTTAAAAATGTTGGTGGTATATCTGCTGGTATTAGTAATGAATTAAAATTATATGTTGACGGATTTGCTGGCGTACTACAACACGATATTAGTGGATCTAATTTACAAATTAGAATGAATAACGCTGGAACTACAACAACTGTAATGACAGTTGACAGTACTAGCAAGGTAGGTATTAACAATCCAAGTCCGCAATATGAATTAGATGTTACTGGTACAATACAAACAAACGAACAAATTAGGGTTACTAGCTTAACTGATAGTAGTGGCGTAAGTAGCGGAAGTATTATAACAAGTGGCGGCGCAGGTATTGCTAAGAACTTGTATGTTGGCGGTACCGCAGACATTGATGGCCCAATAGTAGTAGGAAAACCAAATTTAATAAATCCAGATACAGGTTCAGTTAACCCTGTGCCAGCGGCAATATTGCCAGATTTAAATAATTTAAGAACAATAGGACAGCCTGACAAAACATTTAGTGCAGTTTATGCAACTGAATTTGTCGGAAGTGTAAGAGGTGATGTACAAGGATCAGTATCTGGCAGAGCTGGACAAGCTGATAAACTTTCATCAGCAACTGTTTTTCAAATGACTGGCGATGTTTCGGCTAATAACGTAACATTTGACGGGCAGCAAGGAACAGTAACATTTAATACTATAATTGATAGTGAATTTATTAACTCTGCTCCTTCTACTACAGGAGTAGGTGATGCTGCTGAGTTAGTTGAATCTGATGGCGCTGATTTATTCCTTGTAAGCAAACCTTCCGGATTGTTTCAAATGCCAAGAGACAGAGTATTAAGTGGTATTAAAGCAATTGTTCCAATTGGATCTATTATGCCATATGCTGGAATTATTAATGACGTTAATATTTCATTACCTCCAGGGTGGTTAGTATGCGATGGATCTAATTACTTAATTACTTCTTTTGGCACACTGTTTGAAAAAATAGCTTACAGTTTTAAACCAAAGGGTGATGTTGATAGTGAACAAGGTGTAGCAGATCAATATTTTGCTGTTCCTGATATGCGAGGAAGATTTCCACTAGGTAATGATAGTATGGGGAGGAGAGGGTCAGCTAATACTGTAGTAAGTGATGCTGCTGATCAACACGGTGGTAAAAGTGGTGTAGAACGAGTGACACTTGCTATTACTAACCTACCAGAACACGAACACGATATGATTAACGACAGAGCAGGAGCAGAAGCAGCAGGTTCGCAGTTTTATGCAATGAGTCCTGATGCAAACGTACAAAATGTTGCAGCTGATCATACTACAGTAGATAATGATTTAGTTGGTACAGCATCGGGTGCTTTATATGCAGGAACAGGTGGCATACTTTCTCAAAGTACTGTCGGACAACCGTTTGATATTTTAAATCCGTTTGTAACACTTAACTACCTAATATACGCAGGAGAAGACAATTAATGGCTTACAAACTTAATAAAACTGATGGAACGCTACTAACTGAATTAGTAGACGGCCAAATAGATACTACATCCTCTGACTTAACACTTATAGGAAGAAACTATGTAGGATTTGGTGAAGCTTTTAATGAAAACTTAATTAAGCTTCTTGAAAACTTTGCTAGTTCCGGAGCTCCGTCAACTCCAATTAAAGGGCAAATCTGGTACGATACTTCAGAAGCAAGATTAAAGGTATACGATGGTACAGGATTTAAATCAAATGGTCCAATTGTACAGAATACGCAACCACAAATGGTTGCTGGTGATATTTGGATTAATAATTCAACTAATAAATTATACTTCTTTGATGGATCCGATCTTGTATTAGTAGGCCCTGTTTATGAAAATGCTCAAGGTCTAAGTGGATGGGAAGTAGATACAGTACGTGATAGGTCAGCAGTTGACCATACACTACTAAAAATGTATGTTGGCGGAATACTAGTAGCTTATGTTAGTAATGACATTTACACTCCTACACTAGAAGAACAATCAAAATTAGGAATAACAACAAGTATTAGAAAAGGTATTAGTTTTGTTGACGAAGATAACTTTAGAATTTACGGTGTTGCTGATGCAGCCAATTCTCTAATTACTGACCAAATAGATGCTGATACTGGATTAAGAATTAGAAAAACAGCAGGACAATTTTTACCATCTGGTGCAAACGGAACTACTACTGGTTCATTGTTTATTCAAAACCAAACTGGATTAACTGTAGGTAGCAGTGGACAAACTAGATTATTTGTTACAGCAGAAGGAACAGTTCTTCAAAATAACGCAATCAACGATACGTTTAGATATAGACTATTAGGCGACACTGACTATGACGGAATGGTTATTAATCCGTCTAATAGAGGCTTTGGTATTAATCTTGATGCAGGTACTTTACCAGCAGCAAACTTAGAAGTAAACGGCGACACTATTATCAGAGGCGATTTAACAGTACAAGGTAGCAGTGTTACAATTGAAACAACTACTCTTACTGTAGACGATTATAACATTGAAATTGGAGCAGCAGATACTGTTATCACCTTAGATGCAGCATTAGGTTCATCAGTTGCTTCTCAACTAGCAGTAAACGAAATTATTACACAGCAAACAACTAATGCTAGTGGCTTTTATAAGAGTATATCAACAGACAGAACACAATTAACTTTAGAACCTAGAAATGGTACATTTACTGCAAGCACTAATACACTCACTGGAGGCGCAGTAGGAACATTATTTCAAGAAGACCTAGTAGCAGAAGTAAACATTGGTAGTGTTGCACAGAGAACAAATTCAACTGCTAACGGTGGAGGAGTAATTTTAAAAGGTCCACCGGATATTGCAAATGCAAATGACAAACATATTTTGTGGATTAATGACATTGTTAATGGATCTAACTGGGAATTTAGTGACAGTATAAATCTTGTAAATGGCAAAGCATTTAAAATTGACGATGTTACAATGATACAAGAAAATGTCGGAAACACATTTCACGAATTAGGGTCGGCAATTGAACAAGCCTCTGGTTTAAGAGATGTAGGCATTATGGATCGTTTACGAGTCCATAGTAGTATGCTACTTGACGAACTTGGCGGTGTACCGACTATTGCAACATCTGTAGCCCTTACAATTGATAGTGCTGGTACTATTACATTTAAAAATAGTGCTAGTAATGTACTACTTACTGGAGCAGCAACTACACAATATTATACTGGTAATACAGCCGACGTTGCTAACAAAGACTACGTTGACACACGTATGGAAAGCAAGACTATTTCACTACAGTTAGACGTAACTGATATGCCGCAAGTTGGCTTTGCAACACTAGGCGCACAAATTATTGACACAATAACTTTTTTACATCCACCATACGAATTACGACTAGGCACTTATGCAAGAGTGCTTACTACTTCACTAAGAGGAGCAGTATCAGGAATTAACGTACAAGATGCAATTCAAGTATCGAGTATAGGTGTTGACTTTAGTGATATTAACGCTGTAGATCCTTACGGAGTAGTGCCAAGTTCAAACGGTAGTAATAACCAACAGCTAGTTGACTCTATTGGTTTTACATCAGCAGTAGACGGTAATGTTACTATTAAAGCCGACGATGGCGCTACGCCAACACCAGCTTCTACTAGAGTAAAACGTTATTACAAAGTAATTGATGTTGCAGGAACAAACACCTGGGCAGCATCTGCTACTGGACCATACGGTGAAGCTCCAGGTGATAGTATTCCGCCTGCAGGTTGGACACCATAAATAAACTGAGGCGAATGCGATAAATACTATATCGTAATAGGGGACATTAACGAATGGCTTACACAATATTTAATACTCGCAATAATGAACTTGCAGTAGTCGAAGATGGTACAATTGATAATACCACAGACCTAAAATTAATAGGTAAAAACTATGCTGGTTATGGCGAAATACAAAATGAAAATTTTGTTTATCTTTTAGAAAACTTTGCTGGAGCAAATCAACCTCCTAGGCCAATTGCTGGTCAGTTATGGTTTGATTCAACTGACAAAAAAATAAAAGCATATGATGGCAATACTGAAAGCGTTTTTGTTCCCCTTGGAAACGTTCATATTGGAGCAAAACCAACTGGCGCAGCAATTACAGCAGCAAATGTTAACAAAGGTGACTTATGGTGGGACGATGCTACAAGTCAACTTTATGCACATAACGGAGCACTAGTAGGTGATCCATTTGTATTAGTTGGTCCTAAAACTTCAGGAGCAATTAAAACAGAAGTTGAAGACGTAGTTGTATTTGATAGTTTATATGCAGGACAAGCAGACCCGTCACCCTACCAACATAAAATTCTTAAAACTTGGATTAATAATGTTGTAGTAATGATTACTAGTAATGACGAATTTACTCTTGATGATTCAAATACTATAAGTGGGTTTGACAGAATTAAAAAGGGTATTACATTAGTTAATACTGAAAATGCAAATGACGGTGTTACTACAGGAAATTATAGTTTCCACGGTAATTCTTCAAATGCATTACGCTTAGGTGGTACACTTGCAGCAGAATTTGTACAGCGTACAAATCCTGTGTTTACTACACAAGTAGATATTGACGACAACGACGGCTTACAAATTGGCCCAAACAATGAATTTTTATTAAAAGTTAGTTCAAATGATCCAACTATTGAATCAACTGTTAATGGCGCAGATATAAACTTAAAAGTAAAAGACAGTGGTGGCAGCACATTAACTCCAGCACAAATTACAGCAACAGGTATACTTCCTAGTGCAGACGCATCTAGTGGAATTTTCAACTTAGGTAGTTCAACTAAACGATGGAACGAAGTACACTCTATAAACTTTAGAGGTATTGCTGATAATGCAAATGCACTTTTAAGTAATGGTACATATAAAATTGCTGACAAAGCAAACACAGTAGATACCCTTGTAGCAAGAGATAGTGTAGGTGACATCTTTGGTACTAGTTTCCGCGGAACGCACTTATACAACAGCACAGACGCAGCAGCAGCCCTTACAGCGCGAGTTACTAAAGCTGATAGTGTACAAGTACACGGAACAACTACATATGTAAATGCTACTACAGCAAGCACAGCAGATAAACTAGCACTACGTGATAGCAGTGGTGATTTGTTTGCTAATCAATTTAACGGTTTAGCTACAAGAGCCGCAACAGTTCAAGTTTCAACTGGAGTAAACGCATACGAGTATAGAACAGCTAGTGTAGCAAACGGCGGCAATCCTGTTCCTAATAGTGTTGCAATTAGAGATGCTGACGGTAGTTTACACGCAGCTGAATTTATTGGTGCTGTAGACGGTGAAGCAGCCACAGCAGCTAAATGGGCTGCTCCAATAACATTAACTTTAGACGGCGATGTAAGCGGTAGTGCATCATTTGATGGATCTACTGGAGTTACTCTAAGTGTTACTGCAAGCAATAATAGTGTTGCTCTTGGAACTGATACAACAGGTAACTATGTACAAAGTATAGCAACAAAAGCAGGACAAAGCGATTACATAAACATTTTTGTTGACGGTGTACAAGATGGCGCCGGCGGCGAATCTAGAAGTGTGCAACTTGGCTTAGACGCTGACACTGCAAATTCTAATAACACTCTTGTTGCACGAGATGCAACTGGTGCTTTTTCAGCAGGTAATATTTCAGCAGGCACAGTAGACGGCTCAACAATTACAGCAAGTACTAAATTTGTTGGAGATATAAACGAAGCAAATACTACGAAAGATGGTTTCTTTGATAACTTAACTGTTGGCGGCACACTTGTTGCAGCTACACTTAATTTAGCAGGAGCATCGGGTACATTAGCAATAGCACAAGGTGGTACCGCAGGTACTACTGCGGCCGCAGCAAGAACTAATTTAGATGTTTATTCTAAGGCAGAAACATATACACAAAGCCAAATTGACAGTGCTATTTCGTCAGGCATCGGCGGCGTAAGTACTAGTTCAATATCTAATGGTACTAGTAATGTTTCAGTTGCAGCTGGCGCAAATATTACTTTCACACATAATAGTAGTTTAATAGGATCAGTTAAGTCTACTGGCATCGAACTTGAAACAGGTAAGAAGTTTATTGGTACTGCTACAGAAGCAGAATATGCTGACTTGGCAGAAAAATATTCAACAGCAGAAGAAATACCAGCAGGTACAGCAGTTGCAGTAGGCACTGATGCTACTGATGCAGAAGTTATTCCAGCAAGTGCAAGTAGTTTTTGTATAGGAGTTGTATCAACAGATCCAGCACTTATGATGAATAGTAAAGCTGAAGGACAATACATTGGTCTTAAAGGACGTTTACCAGTAAGAGTAAAAGGACCAGTTGAAAAAGGTCAAGCAGTATATGCAATGGCAGATGGAGTAAGTACAACTATTGCTACTACAGCATTGGTAGGTATTGCACTAGAAACTAATAGCGCAGAAGAAGAAAAATTAGTTGAATGTGTTCTTAAAGTATAATACGAAATACTAGATAATAAAAAAGGAGCGTTAATGCTCCTTTTTTTGTGACTAAAATTTATTTAATTATTAGTGTAAGTCTGCCCAGGCTGAACCTGTGTATACTTGTAATTTTGTCTCTGTAGTATTAAACACAACCATACCAGCTGCCGGTGTTAGTGCATTTCGAACACTAGTTGTCATATTAGCAAATTGTGCCGGCACACCAAATGTTGCTTTTGTTGTAGTTGCTTCAAAGTGCTTGTCATAATTTGCAGCATTTGCAACAGAAGCATCATCATCAGGGTCACCAGTAAATGTTTCTATAGCAAGTGAACCACTAAATTGGCCTGCAATAGTTTGGACACTTAGTTTTTCTGCAAATGTTGCTTGCTTTAGAAACGTTGTAGTTTCTTCAAAACCTACTCGATCACCAAATTGTAATTCGCCGCTGTTGGTATGAGTAATACGTTGTGTTTCTAATCGAATACCACTTATAGTTCCTGTATTATCTATTTTAGCAATATCACCACCTGGGTTACCAGTTGGGTTGATAAACAATGTATTGTTTATAATAACATCGGAACTAAAGTCCATTCTTGGGGTAACTATAATAGCACTTGAATCGCCGCTATCAATTAAGCTAGTAAATATATTACCTGTAAATGTACCTGTATGATCACCTGCAGCATTACCGGTTAAGTTGCCTGTAAATGCAGCAGTAACAGTTCCAGTAATATTTTCTCCTGGAATAGATCCTGCAACTGCGTCTACTAATACTGCTGAATCGTCGCCAAATACTGAACCCTTAACATCACCTGTATGATAACCTGCTGTATTACCTGTAACATTACCTGTAACAGCACCTGTAATTGTACCGGTTGCTGTTACATTAAGTACACTAAGTTCTGCATCTGCTGGACCTGTGTTTGGTGCTAGTACTGTGCCGCTACCTGAACCTTTAATTTGCCCAGTTACGTTACCAGTTACATCACCAGTGTGTACTCCTGCTGTATTACCAGTTAAGTTTCCGGTCAGTGTTTTGTTTATAGCATCAACAATTAATGTCGAATCGTCGCCAAATATTGAACCTGTAACATCACCATCTAAGCTACCTGTAACATTACCTATAACATTACCTGTATGTGTACCTGCGCTATCGCCAGTTATATCACCTAAAACATTACCTGTTACGTTACCTGCAAATGCTCCTGTGAATATATTATTACTAACATTTACCATCACAGATGAGTCATTAGCAACTACGTTTGCATTAACTGCAACAGCATCTACTTGTCCGTCAACAACTAAACCTGTAAAGTAACCGTTATTCCAACGTGCGGTTGGTGTACCGATGTTGTAAGTAGTATCTGCGTTCGGAGTTAATGAACTTGTTATTTGTGCTGCTAAGTTAACAGTGTCTGTATTGGCATCGTCACCAATGTTTACATTGCCAGTAGCATTAATAGTACCAGCAATATTAATATTACCTGTACCGATAATGTCTTTGCCGTTTAAGTCTAAATTTTGTTGTAGATCTAATGTTGAACTAACTGTGTCTGCGGTAATATAACTGCCAAGCACTGCTCCTGCATTGTCTGTTAGTTTTACGCCACCTGCTGTAGCGCCGTCTCCCACATACAGTGCATCGGTATCTGTTACATATACTAATTCGCCTTCTGCGAATACTACGCCTCCGCCTGCGGTACGTTCAGCATCTGTGCCACGTCTGATTTGTAATGCCATTCTAATTAACTCCTGGTAACATATTTATTTGTTATTAGTATTTATCCGATTGGAAGTAAAGCTATCTTCTTAATTTAAGGAATCGACTCGTACGTGCTTTGATATCACTTTTAACTTTTTGAGTGTTTAATCTAAAATCAATGTTTCGGATGTGATCTTTGTACTGTTCGAATAAATCTTCAAGAGATTTTTCTAATTCTTTTGGAGGAGTCTTGTCAGTATTTACGTCGATCTCCCAAAGTTTTCCATCAGCAAATTCGATGCGAATTGAATGGAGGTATTCAAGTGGCACAACATCAATGTTTATGTCCTTGAATACCTCCGGCCAGTGGCTAATTACTTCTTTGGGGAGCTTTTTAGGCGGTTTCTTTTGCATCAGATTTAGTCTTTTTCTTTGTAGGGACTAATTCTTCTGCCTGTTTTCTTAAAGACTGTGCTTCTTTAAATAAAGCATCTGCTTGCGAACGATACTGTGCTGCAAGATCTGCGTCAGTTAAAACACTGTCTTGAGATACAGGTGCTTCTGAAGTATATGTCTGTACAGGATCAACTCCGTGATCTGCATCTTTTGCTTCTACAGTCTTTCCGTCTTTGCCTTTAAGTGCAAGATCAGCAACAGTAACACCTTTTTGTTCAGCAATAACCTTATTGAGTTCTGCAAGATTAATTGAAGATTTTGTATCAGGCGTCATATCAATACTAGCAGTTGGTACTTTTACTAGTTTGCCGTATTTTTGCAAACCTGTAAGCATATTCAACCCATCTGGTAAAGTAGTTCTAAACATTGCTTCTGCAAATTCATCAGCATTTTGTCCTGCGTTTGATTCAACAGCAGTCATTAAAGAGTCGTGTGATGCAGCATCTAAACTTTCAGTTTTAATAATAAGACAGTTATCAGGTTCCCCTGGTACTACTCTATATGCTACAATAACCTTACGGTGAGTTTTTGCATCTCTACCTACGTGTTTTAATGCCATTTCTATTCTCCTTTAGGTTCTTCCTTGGGTTCCTGTGTTGCTTGAACTGCACCTAAGAAAGATTCCAATTTGTTATATGTTGTTCCTACTACAGCCATTTCGTTTGCTTTAAACGCACCGCGTTGTGATGCAACATCTATGATTTGTTTAATTGAAGTAAGATCTTGAACAGTAAGTTCCGCCGCAGGTGCTTCTGGTGCATCTGTTTGTGGTGCTACTGTTTCTTCGTTTTTGTTTTCATCAGCCATATTTTTTCTCCTTGTAAAGTATATATGCGTATTTAATGATTAATATTTTAAAAGTGGACAAGCTAACATAAAGTACGCTAATTCTTTACCGTCTTCAAAGCCTATCTTTATTGCACTTTCAATCTTGCTAGTTGAATTATTAATATCAACCGTTTTACCTAAAAAGTACCTACCTTTTAGATGTCCTTTTACCCACTTATTTAACGATTCTTCTATATTGTATGTGTAAGGAATGGATATGTATTCATAGTGAGGAACAAATACTTTGCTTCTCCTAATGTCAAAAAGATTAAGTGCATTTGGTTCTTTTAATTTATGCACTTGCTTCCTCGTAATGTACTGTTGTTCCAAATGGCGCTTGTAAATTTTTATCAGGATGTGAGTGAACTAAGAATACTGTATCGCAATAATCATCATCGCCCCAACTGCTCCACGGATATCCATCTGTAAACATAATGAATTTCTTCGGAACAATATCGTGTTCTTTCATATAAATCCAATTAGCATCAAAGTCAGTGCCACCACCGCCCATAACTTCGTACTCTGTTAAATCTTCACCGCCGTCTGCTGTAAATTCTTGTTCATTATATACCTTAGTATCAAAGCACCATAACTTAATATTGTAGGCGGCATACTGTTCCATAATACCTTTTACTTCACCTAAAAAGTCTTCAGCTTGTGCATTGCCAATTGAACCTGACATATCAATTCCGATTGCAATATCAATTGATTCATCAAAATTCTGTCCAGGCAAAATAGCGCCAGTAGTCCAACTTTTACGATTAGGGCGTTGGAATGTAAAGTCGTTGCGTATAGTACTCTGAATCTGTTGTTGAATAATTTCACGCCAATTCATCTTAGGTTCTGTAAGATGTTTAATCATACGTGTAACTTCGCCCGGAGTATTACCTGCTCCTGCACTTTGTGCCGCAGAAATCATTCCTTCTTTAATTTCATCTTTGATTTTTTTAAGTTCTTCTTTAGAATACTTTGGACGTTTTTTAGATACGTTATTGCCGTTTGAATCTGTTTCTTCTCCAGCATCACCGGAATCTGAATCTGCGCCTTCTGCATCTAAATGTTCATCTAGCATTTCACCAAGTTGTTCTAAAAACTCTTTACCGTTTTGTTCTGCTTGCTTGTATAAGTCGTCGTATACATCCTCTGAACTCCAGTTATCATATTTAAAGTCCTGGTAGCAATCAACAATACTTGGCATAACACCAATACGGTCACGTACTAGTAGATTATTTACAATATAGTCAGCGGCAATATTATACAGCATAGGGTCACGGTCGTTGCGTCTGCCTAAGTGATCAAATACACAATGTAAAATTTCGTGTGCAATAACAAACTCAATTTCTTTATTATTCATTGCATTAAAGAATTGAGTGTTATAATATAAGTTGCGACCGTCTACAGCGGCAGTTGGAAGCCAATCATCGGCAGCAACAACTCGCAAGCGTGTAGCCATATTACCAAAAAACGGATGACGGAGTAGTAAGCCTACTCGTGCAACAATAATTCGATCATACACTTCTACTCGCATTATTTCTAATGCTTCTGGAGTAATATCTGGATCAGCTTGCCAGCGTTTTGTACCTGCTACACTCATCTTATTGTCCCTTCTTTATTAACTTATACATATATTATAGCATCTTCAGCATATATGTCAACCACAAAGGCAGAACGAGCTCCAAAGAACTCGTCCTTATTATTAAGACTGTTGTGCAGCCTTAATGTACTTACCAAATCTTTCGTGGAATTCATCAAAACATTCTACTTCATCTGGATCAATTGGTAAAGCATACTGTGTAAGTGCAACCTTAACACCCATTACAACTAGCTCAGTTTCAAAGTTATCCATTGCAAAGCGTAGGAAGTTATTAACTTTGTCGTCAAACTTCTTATCGTTTGCATCAGCCGCTTCTTTAAGTTCGTAGCATAGTGACACAGTTAAAGAATACATAGCACTAATTTCTTTTGTCTTTAATTCTTTGACTTTGCCATTCAAAATGTCTGTTGGATTAGGCATTGTTGATGCTACTTTACGGTGAGCCATAAACTTAACAGCAAGACCTTCTCCTACAGCGCCTGAAACTAAATTAGTAGTAGTTTCAGCATCTACATCGTCTTCTAGCAATTCACTTACAAATGACCAACTACGTGGCGTAGCAAATGAACGTGACGGACTTTTAGGATCAAAGTCATATAAGTCTTTCTTACTAAACTGTAAGAAACCAACAACATCGTTGTGTATCTTGTGTTCGATAGCCCACTCAAACCAGTCATTAAATGATACTGCAAGTTCTAAGTGGATAAAACGGTTTGCTAACGGAGCAGGCATTCTGTAAGTAACACCTTTGTCAGCATCTCTATTACCAGCCGCAACAATCATTACATTGTCTGGTAGCTTATAAGTACCAACCTTACGATTCAAAATTAACTGGTATGCTGCCGCTTGTACACTAGGCGCCGCACTGTTCATTTCGTCTAAGAAAAGTACAATGTTGTCATACTGTGCCGCAAACTCTTCGCTCGGAAGTTCACTAGGTGCGCCCCACACCATAGTACCTGAGTTGCTGTCAAAGTATGGAATACCTTTAATGTCTGTAGGTTCCCAAAGCGACAAACGAATGTCAATAAGATGTGAATTGGAAAAGCCGTCAGTAATTTGTTCAACTACTTCTGATTTACCAATACCCGGAGGTCCCCATAAGAAGATCGGACGCTTCTTTTTCATAGCGTGTTTGATTGATTTCTTTGCGCCGTTTGGACTAACTGTACGTAGTGCTACGTTTTCCATAATGTATTCCCTCTTTGCTTTAGTGCATTATTTAAACTATACATATAGTATAGCATCAATACAGTAAATGTCAAGACTTTTTTATAGAATTATTCGTTATTTTGTCGTTTTAATGCCTTTGTCAGTCCGTATTTTCGCAAATCGCCACTAAACAAATGCAATTCCATTGCTTTCTTTTCGCTAGTAACGTGTATTGATTTATTTGTAAGATAATACGGACAATCAATAAACTTGTCTAAAAATATAATGACTTGCGTAGTTATTGGCATATCTTTTGGATATGGAACTTCGTATGTAGTAAGATCAATTTCTGTTAAGATATCAAACCCAAGATCAGTTAGTCGAAGCCCGCCTTGATTTCTAGTATTCTTCCACCATAAGGGCGAATATTCCTTAACTGTAATTTCGTTTGAAGTTTTACCTAATTGATTAAGAAAGATCTTAGTATAGGTTTCTTTCCAGTTCATTCCTCTACAACTACAATTCCGTCAGCTAACATATAAACTGAAAACTCGTCAGTATTAAACATTTCATTTAATTTTTTTGCTAGATTATGTGCGTGACCCGGATTTGAAAATGATACCTTTTTGTATTTTGGCCCTGGATAGTTAGTAATAGAATTACTACTTTTTAAGTTAAATGGTTTTCCATTATAGAAAACAGCCCAAATAGCATCAGCATCTAAGACTTGTTCTGCCCTGTATGTTTTTTTATCTATATATTCTAATAATACAGTAGGTTTAGGTCTGCTCATATGCGTATACTCCTTAAATTATATACGCATATATTTATCTCTTTTTTAAGTTATCTACGCAGTTTACTTCCAGTCTGTTCCACCGTCTAACTGTACTTCGATAACTTCTGATCCGCCCGAGTTCTCTTTAACGTATCGTTCAAGATCACCTTCAAGTCTAGCCATTGTAACGCCTAGTGTGTATGCTAAATTTTTAGCTTGTTGTAAAGTGAGTTTTACTTCTCTAGAGTTACTTGCATCAGCATTTTTAACTTGCATAATAAATTGCTGTATACTAGAAGTGTTTAGAGGTTCATTTTGCATTTGCGTTACTCAATGCTAGGCGCATTTCTAAATCAGATTTAAAAGGACCTTTTGTTTCATATCGTTCTACAGTAATTAGTTTAGGGCAAAAACTTTTAACCCAGCCTTTGTCAAACTTAATAATGTAGTAACCTGCACAATATAGGCTTTTACTTTTAGCACTTTTAGTAAACAATGGTAGTTTGCGTTGTACATCTAGCATAGTGTTATACGGCACTGTACTAGTTGGATAGTTGTGTACTTCTTTATCTGCTTCGATTGCATTACTAGTATCAGTAATATCGTTAATTAAAACATTTTTACCAAATGTATTTTTTAATGCTTTTTTACTATCAAAGTATGTTGTACCTCGAATGTCGCTAACCATAAATCTATCGTCGGCTGCTGATATAGTTCCGATTCTTACGCCTTCGTCTTCAATGATCCAAAATTTATCTTTTAAAATGGTCTTTGTTTTTATACTCATTTAGGATACCTCGCTTGTAGTGGTTCTGCAAAAGTAGCGGCTTGGTCTGCAATACGTTGCATATCCCATTTAGCACAGAACTTCATAAGACGTAATCCTACTTGATTAATATCTTTAGGTTCTACTTCTGCAATAGTAGTATTAATTATCTCTCTAATGTCTGCAGGTTGTGCAGTCAAGTCACATAGTACAACATTACGATTGTAATCATCTAGCACACGATGTTCGTCACCGTTATGATCAGTCCAACGCTGTAGCATCATATTGTTCCAGTTGTAGCCTTTAGTGTTCTTATCTTCGTATGCTTCGATAAGGCCTACTTTGTTCTTAGTGCCTTTCTTACGTACACCAGGGTACGCACTAAACACGTTATCACTAGTGTCGCCACGCATACACTTCTCAAATAACATATAGTCAGGCTGCGGTGCAGGCTTAATCTCTTGTGTCTTCTTCTCAATAACAGGCGTGCCGTCATCGTTAAAGTAGCCTTTGTCTGTAATAGTAACGTTAGCAATACCATTGTATTGTGTACAATTAGGACCTACTAGTTGTGCAAAGTCACCATCTGTACTAACAATAACACAATGATCATCAGGGTGTGATTGTACCCAACCAGCAATAAGATCATCTGCTTCTAGTTGCGGATGACGAATAACAGTACAGTTAGTCTTATCTTTCATAAAGTTTGTAAACTCGTCAAATATTTCAAAGAACGCTTTATCGTCTTCACTTTCAGACACAGTCATCTTATCGCGAGCAACTTTTCTATTACGCTTGTACGGTTCATAAAAGTCTTTACGCCAGCTACGACCTTCTAAACAAAACACAACGTGATCTGCATCAAAGTCTTGCCAAGCCTTCTTTACACTGTTAAGTGTAATATGCAAAGCCATTCCTACTTTAGTGTCAATGTCACCACGAACAACGTGCCTTGCACGGAAGAATGTGTTAAGTGTGTCTACTAATACATAAGTTGCCATATTATGAACACCCCGATATACATAATGAGAACAAGTCGCCATTCTGTACGAACGCAACAAGTAATGTAATGCCTAATAATTCTATCATAGTTTTGCCTTTGTGTTAATTATAGTACTATTGTAACACCAGATCTGGCTGTTGTCAAGCATTAAGATACTTCACTCTTGCCTTTGTCAATCGGAACAACATTAATATATCCTGCGCCTCGATCAGTGTCTAGTCCTTCTTGCTCTAACATTCCATATACAATGTCACGAAACCAACGATCTACAATTTCTTCTTCAGGATCGTTATCGACACCATATCCTTCTTTAACAAGTTTTTCAATAAAGTATTTGTTCCAGTCAAGTTCAAAGAATCCGTTACGAACATTTTCTTCGTTAATCTTAACATCAATAACATCTACCCACGGTTCTTTCTTGCGTGTGTGATAATCTTTAGGATCACGTTGTTTAAGAAGTTCCATCTTTTCAGATTCTACTTCTGCTTTCT
>Ga0233432_10001967_pt1 | contig 19414 bp, 15 predicted proteins | sample SI_122_August201_6_FD_179870 | JGI IMG/M metagenome (GOLD analysis project Ga0233432, IMG submission 179870) | Seawater microbial communities from Saanich Inlet, British Columbia, Canada - SI_122_August2016_10_MG | ecosystem: Environmental > Aquatic > Marine > Inlet | place: Canada: British... | reverse complement strand
GTCAGATAATTCATGCATGCGTTTTGCATCAGAATAATTGTTTTCAATGATGATTTTACAGGCTTTTGCTAAGCCAACAATTCCTGGAACGTTAAGTGTTCCCGGCCTGTATCCCAATTCTTGGTGTCCACCAAAAGTATGTTGAGCCAATCTGACACGTGGGCTTTTTCTACTCAAATACAAAGCTCCAACGCCTTTTGGGGCGTACATTTTGTGTCCTGAAATGGATAATAAATCGATACCCATTTTTTTTACATCGATTTTAACTTTACCTAGGGCTTGAGCAGCATCGACGTGAAGGAAAGAAGCATGGGTATGAACAATTTTTGAAATGGCTTCAATATTTTGAACAGTACCGATTTCGTTATTAGCCATGCCAATCGTAACCAGACTTGTATTTTCACGTAGGGTTGCTTTTAAATTTTCTAAATCAATTAAACCCTTTGAATTGACTTCTAAGATACTCAATTGGTGCCCACTTTTCTCTAATACTCCGCAACATTCGAGTACAGAAGGGTGCTCTATTGCAGTCGTTATAATATGTTGAATAGGTTTTTTTAAAAAATTGACAACCCCGAAAATTGCAATATTATTTGATTCTGTTGCTCCACTGGTAAATATAATCTCTCGGCTTTCCCCGTTAATTAATTGAGCGACTGTTGATCTAGAGTTCGCTACAGCTTCAGCTGCTGTTCGTCCTGCAGTGTGAGTGATGCTTCCGGCATTGGCAAACCCTTGTCTGAAATACGGTAACATGCACTCCAATACACGTTCATCAACGGGTGTTGTTGCATTATAATCTAAGTATATTGAGGGTTTATTCGTTATTGTTATCTCTCCAAGTAGGTACAGGTGGAGAAGGCTTAAAATGTTCTGAATGAAGTAAGGTAAGAGCTAAACCATTTTCTTTTTGAATCTGTGAGGTTACGAATTCGAGTGAATTTAACAGGATGCTTGGGTCTGTTTCTGCTCTAACATTAATAGTTAGGGTTGCATTTTTAAAGGGGTCTTCGAGCGAGTGTCCTAATTCAGGTATGGATGTATTGTCTACCAAATGAATAGATGCAATTTCACCCATGGCTTCTTGTGGTATTAAAGTCATTTTTAAATGAGCTATATTTGCAATATCATTGTTTAATTGAGTTTTAAAACTATTGCAATAGTTTTTCAGAAAGGTGTTTCCATCTAGGTTACTATTGCTTTTTATAGATAGGGTGGCATTAAGCCAACCGAGAAGCGATTCACCCTCGGCGTATTTTTTATAATCAACTTCCATGGTTGTTGGATTTTGGAATTCATTTGCGAGAAGCCATTCATACCAGTGATCTAGCCCATTGCCATCTTTTGAACTAACTCTAAAGATTTTTTTCTTAGGGTAGCGTTTAGATATTTCATTTTGAAGGAGTGCAATGAATTTATCATCATATTTATCTACTTTATTGATGACAATAGCATCGGCTTCTTCTAATTGCTTGATGTAGATGTATTGTACTTTTTCAGAAAATTTTTTTTGGTTATTAAGTCCGAGCATTGCAGAGCACCTTTTGGGGTCGACCAAAACTGATAGAGGCGCAATGCAAAATTCATCCCCATACATTCTTCTAAGTGGATAACTCACTGTTGCGATTAGGTCTGTACAACTACCAACAGGTTCAGCTAAAAATACATCAGGAGAATGATCTTTATTGAGTTTTAAAGCAGCGTCTTTGAGAGAGTCAAAGCGACAGCAGAAACAACCACCACTGATTTCAGCTACGTCAAAACCATTGTTTCGCATGAGTTGAGTATCGACCAAGTTATTTGCTTGATCATTGCTAATCAGACCAGCTTTTATATTTTTTTCTTTTAATTTTTTAGCAATGGCAATAATAGATGTGGTCTTTCCAGCTCCAAGGAAACCACCAATCATGATATATCTAGCCTTCAAAGTCATTATCTAGGTTCCATTCCATCAATCGTTTGGTCTAAAAAAGTGACGTATTCATTAGCAGAAAGTAAGTCATCTTGAAGTTCGCCTTTTGCCTGATATAGCCAGCCATCGCTATAGGGTTTCTTAAAAAAGAGTTCAGGGTTTTCTGTAAGGTTTGAATTTTCAGTTAGAAATTCTCCATCTGTAATTGCATACAAATCACTATTTGCTTTTAAGCCTTCTATCCATCCAATTATGTCACCTTTTTTAAATGCTTTATTTGATGAGATTTCAAATTCATATTCGACTAGCTCTCCTAACATGCGCACAGCTAATTTAGTTAAACCAATCGTGAGTATATTATCTTTTGCATTTACCCAAAAATGAGATTTTGTATAGTGAAAGTGAGTCGGTAAGTGCGTGGAAAACTTTGATCGTTTGTACTTTAGAAAACCAGCACTGAGACCTTTAGGCATTTTCGTTATAATCGTGATGATGGTATTCAGACATGCGCATTCTTATAGCAATTTTTTTAATTCTGCAATTATAAAAACTTGCTCTGGGTCCCAATAAAACAAGTTTATTTGTTTAAAATCAAAGGGTTAAATTGTTATAAAAATAATTCTTGATGTTCGTGTTTGTTAGTTTAAAATAAATTAATGGAATTAACAAGGCGAAAAAAAGAAATTCTTTTATACATTAAAGAGTACGATAAAAAAGAGGGGCATTATCCCACTCTTCAAGAAATAGCAGATTACCTCGGTTTGAAGGCACGCTCCACAATTCATAAACATGTTCAGGATTTATTTGAACAAAAACTCTTAAAGAAAGATTCTGGCGGTTTTATATCTTTAATAAAAACCCCAAAGTCTCGTATGGGTAAAAAACGCATTCCATTGTTAGGAGATATCCCTGCATCTCCACCAACTGAAATGTATGAACAGGATGACTACATCGATGTCCCAAGTACTTTTATTGGTGATAGTGGTGATGTCTTTTCATTAAAAATTTCAGGTAACTCTATGATTGAAATTGGTATCGCAGATGGTGATTTTGTTTTTATAAAAAAGCAAGAAGTGGCTAGAGTCGGCCAAGTCGTTGCTGTTGCAATCAATAATGAAACAACTCTTAAAATATATAAACGTGTGAAAGGTCGTATCGAATTTCATCCTGCTAATAAAAGCATGAACCCTATAAGAGTTGATCAGCATGATGACATTAGAATAATTGGCATTTTAGATGGTTGCTATCACAGATTTTCAGCATAGATTTTTTTTTACGATATAGTATTTCAAATTCTCTTTTAAGTAAATTGAGTGTACCATTTTTTAACCTTCGGCAAAAGTATAGATAAGTTTTGAATAGAATAAAAAATGAATGTGAGATTAGTGTTTGGTTGCTATGTTGCGAAGAGTAATTATATAGACTAGCTATTTACTCCAAAGTTATAATATTCATCCGTTCCAAAGATATCAAAATAGCTAATCCGTGATGGGGAATTGAACTAATAGTTTTATAATCAGTTGAAAGTTCAAAATTATTAGCCTTATTTTTCTTTACCTTCGTTTTAAAATATTCTGATAACCGAATGAAGAAATTAATTTTTGCTGAAAAGTTGAAGCCATATATTAGAGCTATTTATTTCGAAGCATTGAGCCATTAAATTTCTCTTGTATTAAAAGAAATTGCTGATTATTTTTGGTCCTGTTGTGATATTTGACTGAAAATTGTATGTTTTGGTTTTGTACTAGAATCCATTCTATTATTGAGTGGGTTCTAACTGCTACAAAGTCGGGATGTGTTTTGTCGCAAAGTGTTATTTTGATTTAAGGAAAGACATTGAATATGATTTATTATTTTAAAAACTCAACAGTTTGAAAGATATCAGAACAATATTAAAAAACAGATTACTATTACAATTTATTGGGAAATTATTATCCAATGTAATTAGTGGTTTAGCAAGTTTTTTTAACCAAGCTTTGCTAGCCCGTTTCTTGGGTCCGGCTGGTTATGGCAATTTTATGTATTTGAATAATTTTTTTGAAAATATTATTCAATTAGGAGATTCAGGGAGTTCTACCTGCTATTATACAAAACTTTCTAAACATAAACAAAGAGCTTTAGTTAACTTTTATTTTCTTTATAGTTTTTTACTCTTATTTATTCTTATATTATTTAATTGTGTGATTAAAATATCTGATGTATATAAAATAATAGTTCCTGATCAAGAGTATAGATTTCTTCACTTATCTGTTATTTTTGTGTTTGGTTTATGGTTTCATAAAATTATACAAAAAACTGCTGATGCATATCATTTAACTCTTATCAGTGAATTGATGCTTACAGTATATAAAATCATACTGGTATTATCTATTGCGAGTTTGGTATATTTTAAAATCGCTTCAGGTCTAATTGCTGTATATTTTATCAATATCGGTTTGATCTCATTATTGTGTTTTTTGATGATTTTATATTTTAAATTTAAGCTCAAATTCTGTTTGAAACTGCCCACTAGTGAAGAGTTAAGAAAATATTATAGAGAGTTTTATCAATATGTTGGCCCATTAGTATTAGCTGCTATTGTTGGCTTTATATGCCTTGTTGGTGATAGGTGGTTGTTGCAAAGCTATTCTGGAAGTCTAGAGCAAGGCTTTTATTCAATTTCTTTTCAAATTGGAACTATATGTTTTTTAGTAACATCTTCAGTTGCTCCACTTTTCATGAGAGAAGTATCGGTTGCTATTAATGAAAAAAACCATTTAAAAATGCAATATTACTTCTCTAAATTTGTGCCTATATTGTATTTTATGACGTGTGTATTATCGTGTTTTCTATTCACTCATGCACGTATTGCTACAAATTTAATTGGCGGTGAAAAATTTAATGATGCCACGGTTGCAGTCGGAATAATGGTTTTATATCCAATTCATCAAACTCTAGGGCAATTATGTGGTGCTTTTTTTTATGCTTCAGAAGAAACTGGACTATATGGACGTATTAGCATGATAATATCTTTGATAGGGCTTCCGCTAACAATTTTTCTTCTTGCTCCATCGACATCGTTGGGCTTAGATCTAGGCTCGATGGGTTTAGCTTTAAAAACAGTGCTAATACAATTCCTTTCGGTTAATATATTGTTGTTTTTTATCGCAAGAAAATTAAAACTGCGTTTTGTATTATTAATATTTTTTGAATTTATGGCAGTGATAGTATGTGTTTTATTAAGTATTTTTTCGAATTTAATTTCACAAAGTATGTTTAATATAGAACATAAAGTTATTCAAATGTTAATAGACGGAACAGTGTATTTAATGACACTTTTTATGCTTTATAAGGTGTTGCCTTTACAAAAGTATAATGAGATTTTTATTAATAACAAAAATTAAATCATGAATTAGAAAAATGTTCAAGTGTAAATGGTTCACCCTGTTTTATGTTTTTCAATAATTTTTTTCCTAATATCATATTTTCTGTCCCGGGTTCCATACCTCCAGATGGCCTAGTCCAGATCAAATCATTTTCTTTTATACTATAGCCAGTTTGAAGGTCATTTTTTGCAGCAATGGATCTTCTTACGGCTGGTATAATATCGTGTTCACATTGACTTACTTCTTTGTTGACTTCTCCTAGCATTTTTTCTGTTTCTCTAACATTTTTAACTAAAGCTTTCATTTCATCAGGTTCGCAAGATAATTGGTGGTCTCTAAAGTCTGAGTAGTTGTGGTCTAAGGTAAAATGTTTTTCGATAACTGTTGCACCCAGAGTCGTTGCAATTGTGGCTGCGACATTACCAATGGTATGGTCTGAGTAACCAATGTCTATCTGCAACTCTTTTTGCATAGCAGTGATTGCATTTAGATTCGCAAATTCAGGCAATACAGGGTAACTGGTAATACAGTGTAAAAATGTCAAATGCGGTGATACAGAATTTGAACTCCAGATATCTTGAATTATTTTTTTAGTTGATTTTAAGAGGGTCATGTCTGCGGTTCCCGTTGATAGAATAATATCAACGGAACTTTTTGCAATTTCTGCAATCAAAGGGTATAAATTCACGTCACTTGAGGCAATTTTAAAAGACGATACAATGTCCTTTAGAAATAAAACACTATCTATATCAAATGGTGTTGAAATAAAATCAAGCCCAGTTTTTTTTGTGTGTTCACTCAATGCAGTGAATTGATCGTAAGTTAATTCAAAAGATTTTAATTTATTAAAGCGTTCAGGGTTTTCAGGGTTAATAAAATGTTCTGTTTTAAAAGTTTGAAACTTTATTGCATCAACGCCAGTTTCGGCAGCTTTATCAATCATTTTTTTTGCAACGTCAAAATCACCTTCGTGATTATTTCCGACTTCTGCGATGATATAAACTTTTTTAGTCATGTTTGACTTGAAGAATGGTAGTGAAAAACGTAGTTACTAGAATGAAGTCGAAAGCCAAAATTTTCATACATTCGAATTGAAGGGCAATTAGAAATTTGGGTTCCAACTTTAATAATTTTCTTTTGAGGAAATGTTTGTGTTAAATGTGCCATTAAATCATGTGCTACATATTGTCTGCGATATTTTGATGAAACTCCAATTAAATCGATAATAATTTGCTCATCGCGATCTAAAATTTGAATAAATCCAGCGATGTTGTTTTCTATCTTTGCGACAAATAAAAAATCTCCTCGCTGACCAGTAAAAAAATTCCCAACCCATTTTTCCTTTATCGTATTTGCTATTGAATCATCAAAAAGAGGGTCTAAATGAAATCTCGAGTATTCAAAACAAGACTTTGCCAATTCAGTTGTTTCATTTTCATCACTTAAATCAACGTTTTCTATAGTTGCAGAACCTTTTTTGGATATTTTTACATTATTAAGCTCAAAAGTGACATTAGTATCAATTAAGGAGAAATTTAATTTATTTAGGACTTTAATTTTATTAATTTGTTGAGTGCTTATTTTTGTGTCGACAAATAGACTTGTTTCGTTTAAATGTTTTTCAATTGAGTTGTTTTTAAATTGCTCAAACTCTCCTAGATCATCAATTAAATGATAAGCAGGTTCGCCAATTATTTTTGACATCCAAATATCTTTTTTAAACATTTTAACATTAAATATGGGAATCAAAGAATTCAATATAAAAAGCGACAATAAAAATTTGATTTTAAGGTTTTTTGTTCACAATGGATACCTTTGTTACATAAAAAAGTACCTGTGAGTTTTCAACAATTTTGTACATAAATATGTTTTTCTTTCATTTCTGCTTATACATCTTTGTCTTATAATCAAATAGCTAAAGATCTCAAGAGTACTAGAATAAAAATAAACTCCTTTATTCAGACCTTTCGCTTGAAAATGATGGGTGTTCAAATTGGAGAAAATGTTGTATTTGCTGGTAAAGTGAATACAAAGTTTAACGGTGATCCAACAAAAATAATTATAGGGAATAATGTTATTTTTTCTGGAGACATTGATTTGCGCAATAGAGAAAATGGTTGTATAGTAATTGAAGACAATTGTTCCTTTGACGATGGTTTGCGTTTCGTAGCTGCGCGAGAATCTACTATTAGAATTGGTGAGGGTACCGGTACTGGAATGATGTTTGTAATCAATGCAGGTGGCAATGTAACTATAGGCAGAATGTGCATGGTCTCTAGTTATGTCCATATAAATGGTTCTGGTCACCCAACCTTTAGAGATAGTTTAATGATGGAGCAGGGATATATTCAGGGAACTGTATCAATAGGAGAAGATGTTTGGTTGGCAAATTGTACTAATGTGTTGATGAATTCTGTGATTGAAAAAGGAGTCATTGTCAGTGCTAATAGTGTTGTGAGTGGATTTATTCCAGAATATTCAATTATACTGGGTAATCCAGCAAAAATCATTGGACAAAGAGTTTTTAAGGATGAAAGTAAGAATAAGGTTGTTGTAGAGAAGATACAAAACCATCAGTTAAGTTCTATGAATAAAGAAGAAATGAAAGATATTCTGAATAACCTTTTTCGTTCGGTTTTTTCAATTGAAGCACCAGAAGCTACAGCGATGCTAAAAGGGGAAGGGGTTCTGGATAGTTTGAACTGGTTATCTTGGATTGAAGCAGTAGAAAAAGAGTTTAGGATTTCTTTGCCCATTCAACTAACTCAATCAAAAGAATTAGAATCCATTGAGGGATTAATTTCATTTTTGAACCATGATAGTTATGATGTAGAGGAATGTGAGCCTTTAGAACTGCCAGAGATTGAATATCATTTATGTAATCAATTAGATAAAATGATAAAACAAACTCCAGAGAAAAAAATATTAACGATACTGATAGATAATATAGAATATAATTACAGTTATACAGAATTATCAAAACGCATTGATGAATGTATTTCTGTTTTAAAAATAAATGGTCTAGAGAAATTACAGCGACTTGCAATAATAAGACCTACCTCGCTTGATTTAATGGCATCTTTTTTCGCTGCCATAAAAATTGGTGCAATACCATCGGTTCATTCCTTTCCCTCGCTTAAAATTTCTGTGGAACAATATGTTAATAGTCATCGCAAGATTTTTGAAACTATGTCACCAGACATGGTTTTTTGTAGTGAAGAGTTAGCAAAAGAGATTTCTATTATTTTAGATCCTGCAACCAAAGTTATTCATGAAATCATAGCTAGTTCCGAGAATACTACCTATTCAGTAAGTAATGAAAAAACCGAAGCTACTGCATTCATTCAACATTCCTCTGGTACAACTGGGGTACAAAAGGGAATAGCTCTTAGCCATAAATCTGTAAGTTTGCAATTGATTCACTATTCTAAATTCCTTAAATTAAACAGCAAAGATAAAATATTTAGCTGGTTACCACTCTATCATGATATGGGCTTGATAACTGGATTTTTACTACCATTGCTACATGGGGTTCCGCTTTATCTGATGTCGCCTTTTGATTGGATAAATGCACCGACTAAACTTTTTGAAACAATGCAAAAAAATAAGTCTACATTGTGTTGGATGCCAAATTTTGCTTTTAATATAATGACGAGAAGAATTGGTGAGAAAGAATTAGAAGTATTGGATTTGAGCTCTGTCAGAAAATTTATCAGTTGTTCTGAACCCGTTTCTGAATTCACTATGAATAGTTTTTATGAAAAGTTTAGTGATAAAGGTCTTGTGAAGAATGCACTCACATCGTGTTATGCGATGGCGGAAAATACGTTTGCTGTTACACAATCGGATAGTTATAAATCTATTGCTATCAATAGTGAACAAATGCAAAAGAACAAGAAAGTGGTTTTAGATAATTCTGGACAAAAGTTTGTTTCTCAAGGAAAAACAATTGATAATAATTTAATTAAAATATATGATGATGATAGCAAGACTTGGTTGAATGAGGGTAGAATAGGTTTGGTTTATGTGAGCAGTGACTCAATGTTAAATGAATACTATAAAAAACCAGAGGCCTCAAAGGAACTATTTAATGATGGATTTTATAATACAGGAGATATTGGGTTTCTTTGGAAGCAAGAACTATATCTAACCGGTAGGAAAAAAGATTTAATTATCATAGGGGGACGAAATTTTTATCCTCATGACATAGAGGAAATTATCCATAGCTTTGAGGAAATTAAAGATGGTCGTTGTGTAGCTTTTGGAGTAGAAGATCCTTTAAATGGTACCGAGAAAATTGTGGCCCTTGCAGAGAGATCAGATGATAAAAAAGAAGTAGCCCCTGATTTGATAGCAAATATAAAAGAAGCTGTTTTTCTAGAACTCGATTGTGTGCTTTCAAACCTGTATTTAAAAAATGCTGGGGAAATTATAAAAACGAGCAGCGGAAAAATATCTCGATCAGCTTGCAGGGAATGGTTTTTAAAACAGTGATGAACTAATGTGTGGAATCGTAGCAAGATATAGATATAGTTGTAATATTGTCAACGATAACTTTATGGTCAAAGCTTTAGAGTCTATGAAACATAGAGGTCCTGATGGTTTTGGTAGTTTAGATATAAGTCCAGAACTAGAATTTGGCCATCATAGGCTTGCTATTATTGGACCTGATAATGGGGAGCAGCCCATGGTTGATAATGAAACTGGTGTTGTATTAACTTTTAACGGAGAAATTTACAATTACATCGAATTGCGAAAAACACTCATATCAAAAGGTTATGTTTTTTTGACAAATTGTGATACAGAGGTTTTGCTGAAAAGCTATATTGAATATGGCATAGATTGTATTCAAAAATTTAATGGCATGTTTAGTTTTGTTTTGTGGGACCCTCGTAGTAAAGACCTTTATGCAGTAAGAGATAGATTAGGAATAAAACCTCTTTATTACTATCACAAATCAGGGAAGCTTATTGTTGCCTCAGAGTTGAAAACAATACTTGTTGACAATGACGTCGACCATGGGATAGGTAGTGATTTATTGTATGAATATCTGGTGTTTGGTTTTACCGCCGGTAAGAATCATTTAATATCAAGTGTTAAGCAATTAAGACCTGGGGAATACATGCATATCAATGCAAAAAAACAATTTCTAATTAAAAGCTACTGGGCATTGGAAAATCAAATAGAGCTTATTCACAATGAAAATGATGTTTTAGAAGAACTCGATGCTAAGTTAAAAGAATCGGTCAAATATAGACTGCGAGCTGATGTGCCTTTAGCAATTGTCTTAAGTGGAGGTGTAGACTCAAGTTTAATTTCCCATTATGCCGAAGAAATGGTGTCTGGTTTAACGGCATATTCACTGCGAGTACTAGAAGAAAATTACGACGAAACGAAATACGCAAAAATGGTATGTGCAAATAGAGATATTAATTTTTGTGTCGTCGATATTGATGGCAAAAATTTTGCGGATTTATTGGATGAAGTTATTTGGTATTATGACGATCCTGTTTTACAAACGAATACTATTGGATTATATAAATTATGCCAAAAAATATCTAGTGATGGTATTAAAGTCTTGATTGGCGGAGAAGGTGCCGACGAACTATTTGGTGGTTATGGAAGGCACCTTGAAACATTAAGGCTAGTCGATGCTGGTCAAAAGGAAAAAATATTGTATGGGCGCAACGAAGTGTCATTTGATAGAATAAGTAAGTTCTGGAGTTATAAGAATAATGCTTTTACTGAGCGAAATGACATTAAGAATAGATATGCACATTTATCACATGGCCAACAGATTTTAAGAAATGATCAAATGCTTTATTTAACCCATTTATTACAACGACCTGATAGAATGGGTATGGCGTGTGGTATCGAGATGAGGGTTCCATTTCTTGACCATAATTTAGTTGAATTAGCAAATTCTATTGATAGCAGTTTAAGGTTTAATTTAAACGAATCAAAGTATTTATTAAAAAAACTCACAGCGCGTTATTTACCACACGATTTGATTTATCGAGACAAACTAGCATTTGATACTCCTATTGCCGAATCTTTAGCGAGGGGTTCTATGAATGAATATTTTCAAGATCACATAAATAAGAATTCAGCTATTTGTGAACTTTTTGATTTATCTCAAATTAATGCGATGATGAGTGATTTTAAAAATGGAAAAAAAGAATTATGGCGTATGCTTTGGCAACTTCTTTCGCTAGAAAGATTCATGAAGTTATTTAAATGTAGTTTTTCATAATGGCCAGAATATATATTAGCATATCTGCACCAAAAGCAGAATCTGAACAAAATAAGATCAGTGAAGAACTGCAAAAGTTAAGTGGAAGTGGCAATACAGACTTTAAATCGAAAAGTTTTGAGTCTGCAGATAAAGAAATTTTCATTACGTATTGTGAAAAAAAACAACATTCTTTTAAATATGAGTTTTTCGGAGAAGAAAACATTCATATTGTAATAGGTGGTAGTGCCGAAGTTAATAAGAATTCGGTAAATTTTCGTGAATTGATGCAAGCTTATTTAAAAGGTAAGTTGAATGAAATGGTTAAAGAACTTAGTGGTTCATTTTATGTTTGCATTATTGATCAAAAAAAACAACAAGTTGTACTAGTGAAAGATATATTTGGAGCTACACCAATTTTTTACCACCAAACCCAAGACTGCTTATCAATATCAAATTTTTCTAGTTTGTTGTCATTTGCTGCAAATGATGGTAAAAGAAAAGAAAACAAAGAATTTGTGGCAAGGTTTTCAATTAATCACTACGCCGAAACTTATGGTGAAGGGCACACTTTTTATGATCAGGTCTCTGAAGTAAAACCAGCATCAGCAATAACTTTTAAAGACGGAAAAAAAACCGAGACCAATTATTGGGATGATGATTTAAAGACACCCTTTTTTGAAAATGAAAGTGAAGCTGATATGACTGCAAGGTATAAAGAAGTTTTATTTAGAACCTGTAAAGATAGTTTTGAAAATTTAGGGAAATTCGCATTCACTTTAAGTGGAGGAATGGATTCAGGTACATTGATTAGTTTGTATCATCATTTTTATAATGAAAAACCTCCTGCGTTATCTATTACCTACCATGAAAATGTGCGTGCAAATGAATTGAGCCTAATTAAACCTGTCGCAGCAGAATTGGCAGGTGATTGGATTAATATTCAACCTACGAAAGAAGAGTTTTTTGCAGAAATGGACAGTATTTACGATAGGTATGATCATCCTTGGGTTACTGCTACAGTTTATGCTCAAGATAGGCTGTTTCGAGGGTTTAGAGAAAATGGTTACTCACAACTTATTTCTGGCTCGGGAGGAGACCATCACATGGCCGGTTCTTATCCAAATTTTTTATATTATTTTGCTTATTTAAAATTCAATAAATTAGATGAATGTTATGAAAAAGAAGTTACTAAATGGATGGAGTATCATTCTGAAGCTCCGTGGTTTAAGACGAAAAAAACTGTCGAAGATTTTTTTGATCGTTGTATCGACTTTAGTAGTGAAGGTGTGTTAAATATTAATAAAGAATTACTGATTCCTGAATTAGATTTATTAACGACAGACTATATGTCGCATCATCAATATTTGGAAGCATTTCCATCTTATGGTGATTATTTTCGTTCTTATACGATGAAAGAAATTCGTAGAGCAGCTTTTCCCCCTGCCTTATGGGCTGAAAGCATAATGGCTTGGCAAAATGATATGGCTGAAGTGGCCCCATTTTGGTCAAAAGAGTTATTTGAATTTTGTTGGAACATACCACATAAATACAAAATCCGAGATGGCATGAATAAAGTTATGATGAGGAATGTAACTGAGGGCATCGTTCCCGATCATATACGCCAAAGAATAGCTAAAACAGGTTTTAACATGCCATTCGATGTTTGGGTTTATGATGATAAAGTAAGATCTAAAATGACTGATGTTTTTAATTCGCAAAAATTTAAAGACAGAGGTGTATTTAATACTAAAAGTGTTTCAAAAATGTTAGCGGCTCATTTCTCAAAAGAAAAAAATTATGGCATGCAATTATGGCAAATTTTAAATCTTGAGTTATGGTTTTGTAAGTGGATTGATAATTAGGAGATAAAATGCGTTGTACAACCTGCGATTCTGAAAATAATGAATTATTGTGGTCAAACTTAAAAAAAGATAGTCCTCGTCATAAAAGTCAACCTCTAGATGTGTTGATATGTAAGGATTGTGGTCTGGTATTTTTGGACCTAACCGGGTTATCAGAAGAAACTCTTTTTGATTATTATTCAAATACGAATACTTTTGAAAAACCAGGTCCTCTTCCTGAAGGGCACAAAGCGTTAAGAGATCATCAGGTTAACTGGGCATTAGAACAATTGCCTAATGGAGTTAAACCAAAATCATTTTTAGATGTTGGGTGTGGAGCCGGTTATATTTCTAATCTATATAAACAACTCAGCGACGATGTTATGGGTACAGATTTGTCACATGCAATGATAGCAAATTTAAAAGATTTATATGGTATAGATGGCAAACAAGGACCTTTCTCAGCTGATTTGGTAAATAGGAAATTCGACTTTATTTCATGTATAACTGTTCTTGAACATATGTATGACCCCAAAGAAGAAATTCTAGAAATGAAAAAATGCATAAATGAAGATGGCTTTCTATTTATTGAAGTACCCGATGCTGAATTCCCTAGAAGTGATACGATTGTCGATCACTTAGCATTTGATCACCTATGGCATTTCACAGTAGGGACACTATCAAGACTAATGGAACGTTGTGGATTCAAAATCCTAGGTACTTTTCAAAGGCTTAACTCCTTAAATAGTGGAAACCCAGAAGCTACCTTTAGGGTAGTGGGTCAGTTGTGCTCAGAACCATTTGAAAAAGAGTATCAAAAAAATTACTACGAAGCAGAAAAACTAGCTTTAGCAAAATACAAAGATGATCATAACTTATATTTGGATTCGTTTCAAGATAAATTAGATAAAATTCAAGCAAAAATTGGAGATGAAGCGGTGGCAATATTTCCTGGAGGAGAACACACTGGCACACTTTTAGAGCGTTTTGACTTTTCTAAATTCAATATTGTAAACATATATGATAACGATCCTGCTGTTACAGGTAAGAAATTCTTTGGCATCAATATTCGTCATGGATCTGAAGCTGCATTGGATGAGACTAGGCATTATTTATTATCGACGACTAATCATGAAAAATCCATTTGTGAGCAATTAAAATCAAAAAAGCCTGATGTAAAAGTTTATGGTTTATATAATGAATTAGATTAAGTGCTTTTTTATTTAAAACTCACAATAGTCTAATATAATTCCTTAGAAATCATTAAATGTGTGGTATTGCTGGATATATAGGTTTTAAAAAAATCGCTGTAGATGTAATCGAATCGACATTGAGGTTAATGTCAAATAGAGGTCCTGATAGCCAAGGATATGAGCATTTTTATTTTGCAGATAAAAATGTTTATTTATTACATTCTAGGTTGAGTATAATTGATCTCCGTTCAATTGCTTCTCAACCTTTTACAATTGGTGATACGACACTGATTTTTAATGGAGAAATATATAATTACGTTGAACTTAAAGAGAATTTAAAAGCTGATAACATAAATTGGTTAACAGACTCTGATACTGAGATTTTGCTGCGTTATTATCTCAAATATGGGGAGAAGTGCGTTGACCACTTTGAAGGTATGTGGAGTTTTGCTATTTATAATAATAAAACTAAAGGAATATTTTTATCTAGAGACCGGTTTGCAGAAAAACCACTTTATTACTATAAAACTGAGTCTGGTTTTTATTTTTCATCTGAGATAAAATTCATTAAAGAAATGTGTGGTGAAAAATTTAGCGTAAACACAGACCATTTAAAAAGGTATTTAGTGAATGGTTACAAATCATTATACAAACGAGAAGATACTTTTTTTGAAAATATATTAAGTTTGCCTTTTGCATCAAATATGAAGGTTAATCATGACCTCACAACAGAAATATATACATATTGGAAACCATCCTTAAATATTATAAATATGAGTATGGAAGATGCTATAGCTGGTTTTAAAGAGAGGCTACTGAATAGTATGAAATGGCGTATGCGTTCAGATGTCCCTGTGGCTTTCTGCTTAAGTGGAGGAGTGGATTCAGCAGCTCTGGCTTCAATCGCATTAAAACACTTCGGGGTAGATATTGCGACATATTCAATTGTTGATAGCGATGAACGCTATGATGAATCAAAAAACATTAACGCGACTGTCTCCGATTTAAATTGTAAGAACACTTCAATTGAAATCTCTCATGATAATTTTATTGAAAAGCTAACGTCGTTAGTGGACTATCACGATGCGCCTGTAGCTACGATATCTTACTATATCCATTCAATGTTATCAAATAAAATTTCTGAAGATGGTTACAAAGTGATATTTTCAGGTACAGCTGCAGATGAATTAGTCACTGGGTATTACGACCATTTTATATTGCATTTAAATGAAATGAAGAATCATTCAAAGTACAATGATTATCTGAGTGGTTGGCAAGAAAAAATTGCAAAATATATTAGGAATCCCCTTTTAAAAGACGCAGACCTCTACAACAAAAATCCAGATTTCCGAGATCATGTATATTTTAACAATAAAACTTTTGAAGGATTATTAAAGAAGCCTTTCAGCGAACCTTTTACTGAGGTGAATTATTGTGACTCACTTTTGCGCAACAGAATGTTAAATGAACTTTTTCATGAAGCAACTCCCTTGATACTACATGAAGATGATATGAACTCTATGTATTATTCTATTGAAAATCGATCTCCTTATTTAGATACTAAGCTAATGGAATTTTCTTATAGCATACCCAGTGAATATTTGATTCAAAAGGGGGTCTCAAAATATGTGTTAAGGGAATCAATGAAAGGTATTTTGAATGATCAAGTGCGTTGTGATACAAGAAAAATGGGATTCAATGCTCCTATTGCAAGCCTTTTTGATTTAAAAAACTCTGATAATATAGATTATTTATTAGCGGATAGTCCACTTTACGATATATTAGATAAAAATAAAATTGAAAATATGATACTTGGGGTAGACGATATACCCAATAGTTTGAGTAAGTATCTATTTTCATTGATCAATGTTAAAATATTTTTGGAAAATTTTAATTAAGATGAGTGATTTAGTATATTGCAAACAATGTGTTTTACCTAATACACGTCCTAATTTAGAAATAATGGAGGATGGCGTTTGTAATGCATGTCATGGGCATAAACAAAAAGAAGATATTGACTGGGCTAAACGTGAACAAGAATTATTAAAATTAATCAGTACAGTAAAAAAAAGGTCGAGTGGTTACGATTGTATTATTCCTGTTAGTGGAGGAAAAGATAGTACCTGGCAAGTAAAAAAATGTAAGGAATACGGTCTAAATATCTTAGCGGTAACTTGGCGAACCCCTGGTAGAACTTCTTTAGGTCAAGAAAACCTTGATAATTTAATCAACTTAGGCGTGGATCATATTGATTATACAATTAATCCTGAAGTAGAAAAAAAGTTTATGTATAAAACTTTTAAAGAAACAGGAAGCTCAGCAGTACCCATGCACTTGTCTATATATACTTTGCCCTTAAAAATAGCTGTTGATTTTAACATACCTCTTGTTATTTGGGGTGAAAGTCCGGCTATGGAGTATGGTGGAAAAGATAAAGAAAGGAATGATGAAAAGTTGGATGTAAACTGGATGAAAAGACATGGAATTTTACAAGGAAAATTAGCAACCGATTGGATTGGAGATGACCTTAGCAGAAAAGAACTTGAACCTTATTTAATTCCAGATGCTGAAAAATTAAAGAGAGTGGATGTCCAGTCTATATTTTTAGGCTACTACCTAGAGTGGGACCCAGAAGTGTCTTTAAAAGCTAGTTTAGAAAGTGGTTTTAAAGTCCGAAAAGAAGGACCAAAATTAGGTTATTATAATTATGCGGATATTGATTGTGATTTTATTTCTGTCCATCATCATTTTAAATGGTTAAAGTTTGGATTTACCAGGTTATTTGATAATTTATCAATAGAAATTAGAAATGAAAGGATGACAAGAAGTGAAGCCATAGAAAAAGTGAAAAAAATCGGGCTTCAAATCCCTCATGATGATATAAAAAAATATTGTGAGTTTATTGGAATGAAAGAATCCGAATTTAGAGAAATAGAAGACAGTTATCGCAATTTAGATATTTGGTCTAGAGAAAATGGTGTGTGGAAATTAAATAATTTTTTAATCAATGATTGGGAGTGGTGATGGAAACTTCATTAAAGGATTCAGCTAGAAAATTTAAAGTTAATGAACGTGTAGAGATTTCAGACTTTGGTAAAATCAAATTGGACCATAATGAAATGGTTAGTTTTGTTACAGAATCTGGTAAAGAATATGATTTTACAGCCAAAAACTGGGGGTTTTATGCGTCTCCATCGATCAATGAACGTTTAGTAAAAGAAGGTTTCAAAACAGCCCTAGTTAAAAATACGATGGGTAAATATTACATAATGGTTGTTGAGAATGATAAACTGAAGGAATTTAATGAGTATTTGAAAATAGAAGAAAATTTTCTCGTTGAATGGTTAGATGAGAAATGATGAAAATTATAAATCAAAAGGAATTTGATGAATTCAACAGCAAAGGTTTTTTAGTTTTAAAAAACTTTTTCGGTAGTGAAATAATGCAAGAATGCATTGATGAGATTAAGTGGTTCATGACTCAACAGGCAAAATGGAGTGAGTTAATACCTCCAGATGATATTCATGAACTCATTAAAATTGTAATGAGACAAGATAATGAAAAAAGGAGCTTTGCATATGACCATGTTAAGTTTATACGCGCTGGACGAAAAATAGAATATAGTGATAAGGTTTATCAGGTGATGAGCGATCTTGGCTTAGAGAAACCAATTGGTTTGGAATCTCCTAGTATTCGTTTTGACATGAAAGGAGAAGAACAGTTTCTCACTAAAAATCATCAAGACCTCCGTTCGATTCGCACAAAAAAATGCATTACTGTCTGGATTCCTCTTACAAAAATGGATGTTAATCATGGTACTATAAATGTATACCCTAGTTCATTTGAAATGGGTATGGTGGAGCATGACCTTATAAACGGTCATATTGAATTTCCAAAAGAAAAGTTACTTAAATATGAATGTATACAGGTCGATGCAAACATTGGTGATTTGGTGTTGATGAATTCATTGAATGTTCACAGTTCGTATGGGAATATATCTGACAATGTCAAAATAAATTTGCAATTTTTTTATAATGACTATGCTCAATTATATCCTGATGGTAAGTATTTGTGTTTGAACAAAATACCAGATTTCCGTGATGCTCAAAACCAATAAGTAATATTTTATAATTCGATAAAATTAGCTAATTGTTTGTAGTTATAATTTGAAGTGGGTTGGTCTAGTTTTTTTAAGATCTTTTCAATACGTAGATAGTCATCAATGGTATCACATGAAAAATTAATATTTGAATAATCTTCTCTAGCAGATATATTTTTTATTTTAAATAGTTGTTTGTGATTATAAAAGTATTTTGTAACATGTTCTAAATCATCTGGGTCAGATATGTTTAAAAAAGTATTTGTGAACACTGATGCATTTAATACTTCACATGAAATCCCTTTTGGAAATGAGCGTGGGTATACATTTGTGACAAGGTCATACTTTTGAGATTGATATTCATCTACAGCCTCGTCAACGACTCGATGGTCTATTAAAGGACTGTCAGCACATATCCTTACAAAAAAGTCTAGTTTTTTTTTATTAATGCATGCCGAGAATCGGGAGGCAACGTTATTTAAGTCTCCTCTAAAAAAATCATACTTATTTTCCTCGCAATAACTTTGTATAGGGTCATCACTTGTTTCTGTTGATGTCGCTATTATTAAATTAAGTTTTGATTTGTTTATATTTAAATTATCAATTAAATGTCTAAGTATAGGTTTTCCAACTAATTCTTTTAAAACCTTACCAGGCAAACGCTTTGAACTCATTCTAGCCTGGATAATTATTGCGCCTTTCACTAGTTATGAATCAAGGCTTACCAGAATTTTTTATACCAATCAATATACTGATTAAACCCAATATC
>Ga0233432_10001964_pt1 | contig 19429 bp, 9 predicted proteins | sample SI_122_August201_6_FD_179870 | JGI IMG/M metagenome (GOLD analysis project Ga0233432, IMG submission 179870) | Seawater microbial communities from Saanich Inlet, British Columbia, Canada - SI_122_August2016_10_MG | ecosystem: Environmental > Aquatic > Marine > Inlet | place: Canada: British... | reverse complement strand
ACACATTGCTTCCAACATTTAAACTCATGCAGGCAGCAGCAGCGATTGCAATCGATCCACACAAAAAAACGAAGGCCCAACAACTCCTCAAAGACATCAAAGGTTCGGCACGACTCGGTGGCGAACTCCTGCCCGCACAAGACCTTCTGCGTGACCAACTCCTTATTGCAAAATTGATCGGATCTACATCTGGACCAGATGCCGAAATAACTCTCGCATCAGAAAACTGGAGAATGAGTCGAGGAAGACCCGACCGAAATCCAATACGGCCAAGCGATCGACCACTTTTGGTCCCTCGTTTCAGGGTGCCTCTCACACTGCATCCGCAGGAGCAGCGTCTCCTTAAGCAAAGAAGTGAATTACTTACTGAACAAGGACTCCCTATCCTCCCTGCAGGCACACCACTCGCCGTTGGCAATTCACTCCTTGTTCAATCACGAGCCGGTGTCATGGCAATTAATTTTGAGTCCGGAAAAAGAATGTGGATAGAAGGGCGATTAGCGAATTCAGCAATTACTGACAGCGGTCCGAACGAGTTCGAAGAACGAGGCACGCACCCACTCGACGGGCTTTTCTGTGACTCGACTTCTTCAACGCTTTCAAGTGACGGAGAACTTGTGTTTGTTGTTGAGCAAGACGTGCTACAAACCTCTCGAGAACGTTCTCGGCAAACTGGACGTTCACGCGATGTCGAAAACAACAACCGACTCGTTGCTTATGACATAACTCAAGAAGGACAACTCCGCTGGCAACTCCCACGAGAAAATGAAAGCCCAGAGTCTCGCTGGTTCCTCGGAAGCCCATTGCCGCTTGGCAATGAGCTTTATGTTCTGGTTGAAGAACGACAGCAAATACGGCTTGACGTACTGTCATCTGGCACCGGCGACACACTATGGTCACAACCGCTAGCCGAGATTGACGTCGAATATGACATTAATAACCGAAATGATCGGAAACAACTCGGGCTTTCACCTGCCTTTGCTGAAGGTACTCTTGTCTGCCCAACCGGCGCTGGCGCAGCAATTGCCGTTGATCTAGCCGCTCGCACACTTCGCTGGGCGTACCGATTCAATGTTCCAAAACCAGACGACGTTCGAAGACTCGCAAACGGCATCCAACTGAGAATGCCTGGTTTTGCAGGTGGTATAGCTGGATTACAAATCAAGGCCGCAGGAGAAAGTAACACCAGAGGGGGCAAATGGCTTGATGCACTACCAACTATTTCTGGAAACAAAGTAATTCTCACACCAGCTGGCTCAGAATTCCTTCATTGCGTGAACATCCGGACCGGCGAAGCCCTCTGGCAATCGCCACGTACTGATTTCGTAAATGTTGCTGGCATTGTCGACCGTACGGTTATCGTGCTCGGACAAAAAGAAGTTGCAGCCATTTCACTTGATGATGGAAAAATAATCTGGAAGCGAGCCGTCGGGCTCAATGATGAAATAATTTGTGGCCGAGGCATTCTCTCCAACAAGCGTCTCTATGTCCCAACAAACGCACCTGCTGTCGCTGAAATCGACCTTTCAAATGGCACGCTCGTCGCAACTTCTCTCGGGCGAGGGTCTGCACTTCCCGGCAACCTTGTCTCATACCGTGGTGAAGTCATATCCCAAGGACTCGAATTCCTTGACGTGTACCACCAGACCGCTGATCTCGAGCGGAACATTGAAACAGCGTTCCAGAAAGATTCGACTGATCCATGGGCTCTCCATTGGCGAGGAGAGCTGAAACTATCCAAAGGAAATACAGCCGAGGGCTTGAAGGATATTCGGCGAGTACATGGACCCGCAGGCCCGAAACCTTCTGCTATCACGGTCAGCCAAGCGATTGAATTTGCGCTAAAAAATGATTTTGCTGGTGCTGGTGCCTCGTGGCCGGAAGGCGTCGAGCTAGCACCGTCACAACAAATGGCGGCGAGCATCCGCAGGCTCGCCATAGACGGATTTCTCGAAGCACGCAAGCCGATCAAAGCTTGGGAGGTATGCGAAAACTACCTTCAAGTAGCGAGCCTAGAACTATCAGAAAATGAAAACTTAATTCACGATCGTGAGGACTCTTCGCTTTGGATTGAATCGAGCCGTTGGTTCCAAAGAAGACTCAAGCAAATCCTCCAATCCCAGAAAATTACTGCTGACGGATCAACACCAAAAACACTACGGCGAAAAATTGATCAAGAAGAAAAAGTTGCTCTCACCAAGGCAGAAAGAATTCCTGACCTCGAAACACGTCGCGTTGCTTTAGAAACTTTTATAAACAGATTCGGCAACCGTCCCCTGAAAGACAAGGCCACCAGCATTCTCAAGGAGACCTTGCGTACAGAACTTATTGGGCTAACGGGCATTGCAAGACAGGATATTCTCCTTCAGCTTCAACTGCTTACAGCGAACGATATCAGTCGCTCGCAATTGGCACAAAACCCTCTGGAGCAAATTAGCTCTCCAGGCAACTTTGTACGCGACACATGGCCAATCGGAAAAGTGGAAGTCACGCAAAGCCAAGAAGCATCTGCAGCAGCGGATATTCTCAGCAGATCAACACAAATCAAAATAGTCCATGACGAAAATTCTGGATTCCCCGGTGCAACACTTGAGCATACGGGCAGAAGCATTATTCTTCGTAACCAATTCGGCACACCAATCGGCGATGCTATCTCGATTGAAATTGAGGGAGCAAAGCACCCACACCTCACAAGCTATTTTCGGCTGCGATCAACGTCAGCATTCCTCATTGATCACATCCTGCTCCTTCAAAACAGCCACTCTCTTACCGCTTTTGAGGTTTGTGAACCGGCCGATGGTGAACATCGCCTGCTCTGGGCGAAAACAGATGACCGCCTGGTTCAACCACGACAACCCCTTGTAACCCAGACTCCTACAGGCGCTACGGAACGACTTCTGCGACCTCTTGGCCCATTACCGCTGCAGTCAAAAGTTGCGGTCGAATTGAGCAACCATCAAATCCAGAGAATACCCTCGTTTCGTATCGGACGTCCGCATCAAACAGGCGTCCCGATAATTTCTGGAAAGTCTCTTGAGGTATGTGACATCCGAACCGGCAACGTCCTCTGGAGACGGCGCAACATTCCTCCACGAGCAGAACTATTTGGTGATAATGAAGTGCTCTGCATAACCTCCCGAGATGGCAAAAAATCGCAGATCCTGTCGATGACAGATGGCCACAAAATTGCGTGCCATGACCTTCCTGCCCGAGAGAACAGACTCGCTATCGCCGGAAGAAACCTTCTTGTCGTGCAGCCAGCGAAGTCTGATAAAGAAAAAAAACTACAACTCGCCGTTGTTGACATTATCGACAAAAGCCACCGTACAATTTGCGAATGCCCAGCGACGACACGTGGGGTTATTACCGAGGGCAATATATTTTTAGCGATAACACCAGATGGCCAGTTAACCGCAATCGATGTTGCGAGTGGGCAAACAAAGTTTGCAACAACACTCGAAGAAATGCCCACAAGGTTTCGGGAGCTTCGATGCCTCTCTTGGCAAGACCGCTACATATTGTTCGCAAGCCGAAACACAACCATGGGTGATGAAAAACGCTTTCGCGGAATTGATGCGGTAGAGCGGTTCGGTGCCGGGCCAGGGCTAGAGAGAGCTGAATCCTCAACTGTCTGGTCACTGAGTAAACTCACTGGCGACATGATGTGGTCGCGGCCGGTTACTGTCCAGCGGCACATCATTCAAAGTCCTCAGCCGACTGGCCTACCAACACTCATATTTGGTCGCCGGTTACGCATGGCAAACACATCAGTAGGGCAGGGAAGGGGCCGCTACCGTTTAAGCATTCTCTGCATCGACAAACGAACTGGTGCAATGCTCTACCTCGACGACAAAATACAACTTGAGGCGCCTCAGACTGAAAACACAGCTGACTTGAACATTATTGGCGATGCCGTGAGTTCGTCTGTCGAAATGAGAATAGTCAGCCGACGACAAATGGGCGGAAATGTTCCAAAAATCACATTGCACTTCACTGGGCTATCCGGTGACGACACGGAACCCTTCCGTGCTGAGCAGGAACCTCTTGTCTACACAGACGTCCTCAGTGAACTGAAATATTGGATTGAAAGAGCAATCATTGGCCAATAAATTTCCTGGTATCAAAGCACTTGTAGCGGTGCCGCCCAAATCCTTTTTTCATGCAGTCGCGAGAAACTCAAAAAATGAACAAAAACATTTGGTATGCGAGAGCAGGAATCGACCGAAAAACGGTATTGTCAACACTGACATCGTTTCTTCTCATTGCTGTCGTTCAATCATCGAGCCAGCACCTTGATACCACTCGCGCAGCCTCGATCGACGTACAGGAGGCTGTAGAAGGCGGTCTCGACTGGCTCGCAGCAAATCAGTCAAGACGTGGCAACTGGACGGCCAACGAAGGACGGTATCCAACTGCGATGACAGCACTTGCGGGAACAGCTCTGCTTCTTGAAGGCTCTACCCCAACTCAAGGCAAACATGCTGACTCGATAGCACAGGCGGTTGATTACCTCGTGAGTCGATCCCGACCAAATGGCCTCATCGGTGATCCCAAAACAGATGACCGCTACACATACGGCCATGGATTTTCAATGCTCTTTTTGTCACAAGTTCTTGGTGAAGAAGAAGACCTTGCTCGACGAAACGAAGTCATCAAAGTGCTTGAGAGCGCCGTAGAATTCTCGGGACGAGCACAAACAAAGGATGGGGGCTGGGGGTACGTGAGCGCAAAGGACGGGAATGATTTCGATGAGGGATCAACAACAATCACACAGGTACAGGGGCTTCGAGGTTGTCGTAATGCAGGCATTTCGGTTCCCCGAGAGACAATCGATCGGGCTATTGCATACATCCATAAGTGCACAATGCCAGACGGTGGTGTTCAATACAGTTCGAAAGGAGGCGGAGGACGCCCAGCAATTTCGGCTGCAGCTATTGCATGCCTATTTAATGCTGGTGAGTATGATGACACACATGTTCCTCGAATGCTGACCTATGCAGAGAAGCATCTCGGCAACATTGCAAACGCTGGGTTTGGTCATTGGCACTACGCCCACTACTACTATTCTCAAGTAATGTATCGAGAAGGTGGCCAAAAGTGGTCTGACTATCGACGTCAAATCGAAAAGCGATTAATTGCAGAGGCGACAAAAGATCGCGCAGGAGTATTTTGGCAGCAGGGCTATATTGGACCTGTTTATACAACTTCTACAAACCTTACGATTCTCCAGCTGAATGCCGGGATGCTTCCGATCTACCAGCGTTAGGGGGCTTTGGTGAGCATCTTACACTGCCGGGACGTACGTCATGAACAGGCAGTTGGTTCCACCAGCCGTTAGGGAGTATCATTTGAATGTTCGTTTGTTTTTATCTAACGCAATGCAAACCCTCGAAAATGTCTCTGGAGTCGTGAATGCCGTCCGAACCCCAACTTCCACCAACTACTGACCGGCTACACAATGCTCACGAAAAGATTGTTGAACAGCTTTCCCGGGTCATTGTTGGCCAACAACACGTCATTGATGAATTGCTTATCTGTCTTTTTTCTCAAGGGCACTGTTTACTTGAGGGTGTTCCTGGGCTTGCGAAAACTTTGCTTATTAGCACCCTTGCAAAAACTCTTGACTTGGCTTTTAGTAGAATCCAATTCACTCCCGACCTTATGCCAGCAGACATCATTGGCACCGAGGTTCTTGAAGAAGATCGAAGTAGTGGAAGCCGAAACCTACGCTTTCTTGAAGGCCCCTTGTTCGCAAACGTGATTCTTGCTGACGAGATAAACAGAACTCCACCAAAAACTCAATCTGCCTTGCTCGAAGCTATGCAAGAACGCCAGGTAAGCGTCGGACGTACGCAACACAAACTCACCGACCCGTTTTTCGTTCTTGCAACACAAAACCCTATTGAGCAAGAAGGCACGTACCCACTGCCTGAAGCACAGCAAGATCGTTTTATGTTCAAAGTTTTTGTCCAGTACCCATCTTTTTCTGAAGAGTTCGAGATTGCTCAGCGAACAACAGGAAACCACTCTACGGAAGTTGAACCCGTACTCACGGCACAGGAAATTATCGCACTCCAAAAAAGTGTTCGTGAAGTTCCCCTGAGTGACCATATTGCTCGCTATGCACTCGCGATCGTTCGGCAAACACGTGTTGGTGCTGAGGGTGTTCCCGATTTCGTTTCTGATCAACTTGCTTGGGGTGCTGGTCCACGCGCTGTTCAAAACCTGATCTTGGGCTGCAAAGCCAGAGCCCTCCTCCAAGGGAGACCACACGTAACAATTGAGGATGTTCAGTCCCTCGCCGCCCCGGTACTCCGACACCGAATTGTTGTCGGCTTTGCTGCAGAAAGTGAGGGTGTGTCGGCGGACTCCATTATTGAAAAACTCATTGAGACAACCCCCGCCCACGAGGATGAACTGACGCGTGACCCCCGCTTCCAGACAATATTTGCCTCCTGAGGTACTCGCTCGTATCGGACGACTCGACCTACGAGCTCGAGCGGTTGTAGAAGGTGTTCTTACGGGCATGCACAAAAGCCCGTACAAGGGAAACTCTGTCGAGTTTCTGCAACATCGAGAATACACCCGTGGGGATGATCTTAGACGCGTTGACTGGAAGGTCTGGGGACGGCAAGACAGATTCTACGTCAAGGAATACGAAAATGAGACAAACCTTCGGCTCTTTCTTCTCGTTGATGGGTCTGCCAGCATGGACTATATCCCACCTCGTTTTGACCAGACCAAGGGACTGACAAAGTACGACTACGCCGCCACTCTTGCGACGAGTCTCGCATGGCTTGGGCTTTCTCAAGGAGATGCCGTTGGTGCTTCGGTCTTTGACGAACAGGTTCGAACCAGTGTGCCGGCTCGCACAAATAGATCACACCTTAGTAGCCTTATCGCTGAACTGGAAAGACCTCGTCAGAAACATTGCTCTGATTTTCATGCCGTTCTTCGCAACCTTGCCGAGAACCTGCCACGGCGAGGTCTCGTAATCATTTTTTCAGACTTATTCGGCGAAAGAGACGCACTCTATAAGGGCCTCCAAGTTTTGAGACAAAGAGGCCATGATGTTGCGATATGTCACATACTAGACGATGATGAACTTGACTTTCCTTTTGATGGCCCCACACGATTTGAAGGACTCGAACTGGGTGGTGAGATTAGCTGTAACCCTCGTGCTTTACGAGATGGTTACCTTCAAGCAATGGAGCAATTCCTCGGAGAGGTGCGTCATCGATCCGCTGCCTCTCAATGTGACTATCAGCTTGTGAGAACAAGCCAGGCTGTCGACAAAACTCTTGTCAAATTTCTATCCCGACGATCAAAGACACGTGGCCGATCGTAGACCACATTTTATGTATACATCGAATTCCCACAGTGAGCAAAAGTCATAACGATGCCTTCATTTGACTTCATAACGCTACTGTGGTGGGGACTGCCGTTAGCTGCAGTACCTATCGTCATACATCTCATAAATCTGCTGCGGCATCGAATTGTTCGCTGGCCGGCCATGGAGTTCCTGCTTGCAAGCCAACGAAAATACCGCACACGGATTCTTTTAAGGCAACTTCTGCTCTTATTGCTCCGAGTTTTAGCGATCGTGGGTCTTGTCCTGCTCTTCGCACAACCTCGCTGGGTGACAAATGTGGGCAGCATACTTGGTAGCAGCCGAACCAGGCACGTCGTGCTTCTTGACGACAGCTACTCAATGGGTGAGGTGCTCAGAACCGAAGTCTCACCTGATGCGCCTCCAACAACCGCGATGAGCCGTGGATGCACGATGATCGAACGATTACTTGAAGAACTTGTATCGACATCAGGACAACAGGACTTCTCACTTGGACGCATTTCGAAACTGACACAATCAAAGGACAAGAATTCGAGCAACTCTTCCGAAAAAGAGCCCGAAGGAAACCGATTCGACATCTACACAGAAATCATCACTCCGAAAAACGTCGACTCAGCACGCGTCAGTGTCAAAAAGCTTCAGCCCTCAGCTAACACAACACAAATCGCCCCCGCAATTCGTAATATCACACCACTCTTTTCAGGCGATGACGGATCTGGCGTCCTCTGGCTACTCACTGACCTGAGGAAAAATGACTGGACTATATCTACGGACATTGCCGAGGCACTGAAGCCCCTTGCAGACCAAGGTATTGAAATCCACATCGTCGACACGGCCACAGCCGAATCTGACGTAAACATTCTGCCCACCACTTCGAGACCAAATCTGGTGGTCGAACGCATCGAAATGATTGGTGGTACTCCTGTCGCCAATGTCCTGCTTCCATGGGAAGTCACTGTTCGTAATTACTCGTCATCACCCTCGCAACAAGTGTCACTTGCTATTCAAGAAGACCTTCTCGATCGGCCTGGCGTGCAAATAGATCCGATTCCACCCGGTGATATTGCTACAATACAATTCGAATCTCGATTTCAGAATACCGGCAGGCACACGGTCCAAGTTCAATTGCCAGCTGACCGGCTATCTCTTGATAACGACCGAACCGCTACCGTAAAGGTAGTAGAAGAAGCTGAAGTTCTTGTAATCACAACAACCAGTAATCGGAACAGCCTTGACGACGATTCGTTTTACCTCACAACGGCACTCAATCCTGGCACCAGTGCAGCAACAGGACTACGGCCGCGCATCGAACCGCCAAGAGCTCTTACGACACTGGACCTCAATTCATTTGATTCTGTGTGGCTACTCGACGTGCCGCGCCTCGATGCAGCAGCAATAAGACCACTTGAAGACTACGCACAAAATGGTGGCGGAGTCGTTTTTTTCGTGGGACCAAACACAGATTATCGAGCAATGAATGAATCAATGTTTCGAGACGGGAAAGGACTGTTCCCTGTTCCGCTCGCTGGTGCGGTGGACCTTCTCAAAGACCAACAAAACCCGAATGCACCTGATATAACCGCTGAAGACCATCCTGTTGTTGCTATTCTGAGCGGCCGACGAAATCCTTTTCTCGACGCTGTGAATGTCGATCGCTACATGGCAGTTGAACGCACCTACCAGCCTCCTGTTGACAGTGGCCTTCGCCGCCTTCTTTCCCTGAGAAACAATAGTTTTCTTGCTGTTGAGAAGCCGTTCGGCAAAGGTATGGGAGTTGCGTTCCTCTCCACAGCTGCACCTACATGGAATAATTGGGCTCGTAATAACCCCAGCTGGGTAGTCGTCATACTGGAACTTGAAAGGCATCTGGCTCGACTACGGCGACAATACAAAACAATACTTATCGGGCAGCCAATTGAAATAGATCTCGAGCAGGGCATTGATCAAGTTGATGTTGATTTTCTTTTACCCCCAGAAAATCGAATTGTGCACGAGATTGCATCCATGAAGCAGAATGGCAATCTTGTGGCTGTTATGAACAACACACTTGAACCAGGAATATACAAAGCTCGCTGGCAAACTGTTGCAGGAGTACGCGAAGAATGGACTGCGGCTGTAAACATCAATCCCACCGAGGGGAACCTGGAGCGACTGCCGGTTACTGAACTTTCTGAATCCTTGCCCGGCATCTCATTCTTGTACGATCGTGCTGACAGCCTTAAGCCTACGAATAAAAATCGTGGTAGTTCATCTCTTGTCCAGCCAGTGCTTCTCTTTTTACTGATTACCCTTCTCTGTGAACAATTACTTAGCTACTCCGTGAGCTACCACAGAGCTTATAAGAAACCCTAAACTCATAACCCTCTTCCACCCAACGATGATGCGTTTGATTCCCAACACGAGAGTGCCAACTCCATTTTGTGTGGCAGAGCGTATTGAGTACCGAATCTCCAGCGGTCTCCTTGATAGCTTTTCCGAATGGTGGCACATGCCTGTTCTCATTGCGTGCATAGCAACAGTAATGGGAGCGGTCTTGTGGATATATCACCACGACGCTGCTGAGATACCCCGCTGGAAAGGCGTGCCCTTAGCTTTCTTGCGAATTTTCGCATGGTCAATACTACTGTTTGGATTACTCGACATGAGACGAACAGCAGAGCATGAAATCACGTTCCCCTCGAAAGTGGCTGTTCTCGTTGATGGAAGCGCTAGCATGACATTAGCGGCCAACACTGATTCCACCAAGGCTATAAAGAAACAGTCAGATGAATCCACAAGCCGCGCTAAAGTCGCCAGCAACATACTTCAAAACAGTGACTTTTTGAGTTCTCTTCGCAACACACACGAGGTGTCAGTGTGGAATTTTTCAACGAATTCCCAAAAAATTGCATTGCTTCCTCAAGAAGGTCAGTCACTTCAAGACAACACGACAAATAATGTCCCAAACTGGCAAGAAAAACTACTTCCGCAGGGATCAGAAACCCGTCTTGGCGATGCTCTCCTAAACGTTCTACAAGGTGAGCCAGATGAATCACTCAGTGGCATTATCGTACTGACTGACGGTGGAAACAATGCTGGAATTGACCTAACGCAAGCAGCATCAAAAGTTGCTGACACGCTGACAGAAGTGCACGTCATAGGACTTGGCTCGGAACGATTGCCTGCGAATGTACGCGTGGCTGATCTGCTTTCCCCACCACGCATTTTCCCGGGAGACAGTTTTAGTATCACTGGCTATCTCCAAAGCCAAGGCCTGGAAGGCGAGATTGCTCAGGTGGAACTTCTTGAGGCTGAGGCTGAGGCAATGCTCGGTACATCTTCAAACGAAACCCCTGGTGGTCGCGTTGTTGATACGACTGAAGTTCGGCTTGCTGCAGATGGTGAACTCTTAGCAGTACGGTTTGACCTCGACGGTCTTGAAACTCCCGGAAGTCGTGTCCTTGCAATCCGTGTGATTCCCCCCACAGCAGACAGTAATTCGGGCGATAATCTGGAAGCTGCCGATATTGAAGTTGTAGATAGCAAAACTCAGGTATTGCTACTCTCTGGTGGACCAAGTCGTGAATACCGTTTCTTGCGAAATGTTCTTCAGCGAGATCAAAGTTTCGCTGTTGATGTACTTCTCAATTCTGCACCGTCTGGCATATCACAAGACGCACGCAAAATCCTCGACAGCTTTCCAGCAAGTAGTGAAGTGATTGATGAATATGACGTTATTGTTGCGATCGACTATAACTGGGATGATTTAGACCCTGCGTCCATCGCTCGCCTTGAACGCTGGGTGAGTGAGGACTCTGGAGGCCTTCTATTCGTTGCTGGCAACGTCTTCATGCAACAATGGCTTACGAACCGACGTTTTGAATCAATCCGAAACCTCCACCCTGTAGAACTTCGCCGTGGCGAGCAGATTCTTCTTGCACCGCAACTCGCAGCGACTGACCCATTACCACTCCGCTTCAGTCCTGATGGGAACGACAGTGAGTTTTTATGGCTCTCTACAAACCCCATCGCCAGCCAGACTATTTGGAGTGAATTCCCCGGTGTTTATGCGTGCTTCGACACAGCGGTCGCGAAACCAGGAGCTACGGTGTATGCCAGAATAGGACGAAATGACGGGTTTGAAATGAGCCGAGAAGGGCCCATCTATCTTGCCGGCCAACTCTATGGATCAGGCACAGTTTTCTACGCAGGAAGTGGTGAACTTTGGCGGATCCGCGCTGTGGACCCCACAGCTCACGAACGGCTGGTCACGCAAATGGTTCGACACGTTGCTCAAGGACGACTTTTACGAGGATCAAGTCGTGGCCGACTAATACTCGAAAGGGATCGTTACCCAGTTGGAGAGTCAGTGACTGCGCGTATCATGGAGACTACAGCAGGAGCTCAACCAAAGCTCGAAGTCATCACTCCAGACGGGCAGCGCATCACAGTGCCCGTTGCCTCAGATCCAGTTCGAGCCGGTGGACTTCAGGGAAGTTTTGTTGTAACCACTGAGGGAAGCTGGCAGATTATTCTTACTATTGATGACGCCCAACGGGAACAAACAGTCCGCAGAATTCAAGCGACATTACCAGATCGTGAGCTTATTCAGCCTAAACTTCAACGAAAGACTTTGAGTCAAGTTGCCACCGCCACCGGCGGCTCAGCATGCTTCCCAATCGGAGAGACACTGAGCGAAACTGATATCACGAAAATAGCTGCCATGCTGAAGGATCGTTCCCGAACAGAATACGAAACTGGTGAAAACGACAAAGCATTCAAGAAGACCCTGAACACACTCCTACTCGGTATTGGAATCGTCCTCCTATCTGGTGAGTGGATTTTACGGAGACTGGCAAAACTCGCTTGAGCGATTTGCTCAGCAGACTGACTCCAGAATCAATAATTATGATCGCTACACCTACTCCGCTGAAGACAGCATCTGCTCTTACCGAGCAGACACCAAACAACGAACAACTATCTACAGACAATCACAGAATTTCCCAGCTTCTTCAACGTGTACGCAAACGTGCTCGACGGTGGATCCTGCTTGAGGCATTTTCATCCATTGGGTTCTCCATCGCGGCATGGTTTTGGCTGACACTACTCCTCGACTGGCTTATTGAACCTCCGGTAGAAGTGCGTATATTTGCCGCAGTGGCCCTCTGCTTCTGGGTAGCGTTTGTGCTTGTAAACAAACTTTTCCTGAGGCTACGCACACCTCTTCACGACGAACAACTTGCGTTATTAATCGAACGGACACACCCCGAACTGCAAGACAGTCTTTCAACGGCGATCGAACTTCGTCTTGATAACACCGGCGTGCCTGCACGAGAAATCGACCCCACGCTCCTAGACCGTACAACGTCGATTGCTGCCGCTTCTATCAGAAAAATAACAATGGGCCGTCTTTTTCGGCGAACGCAACTTCTTCGTAAAGCGGGATTAAGCGGCTTTTCTACTGGCACAATGATTGCCGCATTCATTGTGCTACCAACTGTCCGCGAGACGTGGACAGAAAGAATGTTATTGTTTCGTGACACCCCGTGGCCACGACAGGTAACTCTTATTGTTGCAAACTTTCCCAATGGTGTTCGGCGAGTCGCACGAGGAGCAGACGCCGAAATACTTGTCACCGCTCAATCGACTGGAAAATTACCGAAATTCGTAGAACTACAATACTTAGGAGCCAATGGCTGGACGGCGCACCGCATGGGAACTCGCGGGTCAGCCGAAGAGAGAAGCCAAGTTTTTACGCACACTATTAAAAGCCCAAAGGAAGACCTCACCATCAATATTCGAGGTGGTGATGGAAGAATTCGAGATTTGCGACTCGAAGTTGTTGAACCTCCGTCATTGAAACAGCTTGCTTTAATGATCACGCCTCCTTCGTATATCGGTGGTGAACCACGACCACTTGCAGCAACACGACTTGTTGAAGTACCAACGGGCAGCACGCTTTCGATCACTGCAGAAGCATCAAAACCTTTATCCAAAGCAATGATTCGATCGCTACCTGCAAAGCAACAAATGAATAAAACTGCGGCAGGCACTACAAACTCAGCCGCAGAGCAGGATTTTATTGTCGCCCAAATCAAAGCACCGCCTCTAGGAATCACATCAAAGAATCAGCAGAAACCTCAAAACGAACCACCAGACAGCCTCACTGGAATACTCGGCCCAATACTTAAGGATTCCATCCTAGAAATTCAGTTCACGGACACCACCGGAATAACCAGCCAAAAACCCATCCGCTTCCAAATAATATCTCGGCCTGACCAACCTCCAAAAGTTGAAGTGACACCTGACAGCATCTCATCATTCATCACTGCCTCCTCAGGCATTCCCATCACGGGAAAAATCGAGGATGACTATGGGATTGCGGAAGCGGTGGTCTCACTCCGCCGTATTGCAACCACAGATCAGGCCGAAGCCATTGCGAACACCACACAAACCGTGACGATGTCATTACCCACACAATCATCAACTGCACTTAATCTCACGAAGGAGTCTTCTGCCCGCATTAACGCTGATTCACTTCCTGCCAAAGTGGGTGACGAGCTCGAACTGGTTGTTTCTGCCAAAGATTATTGTGGCCTTGCCAGCGGACCTCAAACGACTGCAACAGACCCTTGGCGACTTCGAGTTGTATCACCCGAGGTACTTCTTGCGATGCTTGAGGCTAGAGAGATTATTCTACGACGTCGATTCGAAAGCCTGATTGCAGACTTCCAACAAAAACGAGACCGAGTAGCGTCTGACGCAGATTCAGAAAAAAATGATAATAAAGTAATAACATCACGAATTGCTGAAGCCACTTCAAAAGCAAACGGAGAGACTACCGAAATCGCTGGGTCATTCCGTGGTATCTCAAATGAATTATTCAACAACAGGCTTCTTACTCCACAACTCGAAGCTCGCCTTCTCAGTCAGATCGTGACGCCTTTAGAAACAATCATCGAAGGACCACTCGAGCAACTCCGCCTTGCAGCTTACAGCTCAGAAAAAACTGTAAACGCAAAGCAACTCATCCGAATGGCAGATGCCTGCCTTGATCAGATGCGGGCCGTGCTTGATAAGATGATCGAATTAGAAACCTATAATGAAGTTATTGATTCCCTCCGAAATCTTATTGAGCAACAACAATCAATTCGTGGGGAAACAAGCAAGCAACAGAAGCAACGTGCTCGTGATGTACTGAAGGGGCTTTAAGGCTGCAGTTGAGATGCTGATTCAAATTCAACAAAATACAGACCGACCATGCATCGCAAGGCTTGCCCTCACGTTGTGCGGAATGATAGTGGTTACTATTTTTGGAGCGCTACCTGGGTGGACGCAGGAGACTGCCCTGCCTCCGACCTCACAACTTGCTGAAAAAGAACGTGCTATCAGCCAGCGAATGCGAGAACTAGAGTCTACGTTCCTGCGGCTCGCTGATCTCCTTGACACAACTGACCCACGGAGAGCCGCCACTCTTCGGTCCGCATTTGAGCAAGCAAGAGAACTCGAAGTGACTGATCGACTCGATACCATTGTTGAACTGCTGGAGAACGGACAGTTATTAAAAGCAGGCACAGGACAAGATGCTGCTATCGACCGTTTACGTGAACTGCTTGCCGTACTGGAGTCCGGAGAGTCTCGAAAGACCGTTACTGACTCAAAGAAAAAAGTCAAAGAGTTTCTCGGACGAATCAATACTCTTATTGCTCAGCAGATGGGTCTCGAAGGGACAACCGAAGCCGGAGGTGACCCTGAGAGTCTTGCGGAAAAACAAAATGCTCTTGAAGATGACACACAATCACTCGCGAAAGATGTTGATGCTTTTCGCAGAGAGGCAGAGAATGCCGCTGGCTCGAAGTTCGACACCAAATCAGATGATGCACCTCAACCCGAGACACCGCTCGATAGTTCTCCAGGGCAGCCATCAGGAGACCAGCCACCGGGAGAGAAAGGGGGAGAAAACGGTAATGGCCAGGAACAGCAAAGTGATTCCGCTGAGCAAGAGAATAGCCAACAAGAACCCCAAGGAAACGATGAAGTTTCTCGAGCAAACCGAACAAACAAACGACTTGAGGCAGCTCGTTCACGCATGCAGCAAGCGAAAGAAAAACTCAATAACGTGCAGCCTAAAGCTGCTCGTAAAGATCAGGAAGAAGCACTCGCTGAACTAGAAGCTGCCCGGGCGGAACTCGAAGAAATTCTGCGGCAACTCCGTGAAGAAGAGATTGAACGCCTTCTGGTTAAATTAGAGACTCGAATACGAGACATGCTCCGAGCGGAGCGCATGATTCTGCGAGGCATCCAACAACTAAGAAACAATGCAGCTGAACGCACACAACGAGAACAAGAACTTGAATCTGCCCGGCTTGGATCGGAGCAAAATGTTGTCACTGCTACCATTACGAGAGCGTTAACCCTTGTCCGAGACGACGGGTCGGCCGTTGCAATACCAGAGGCTCTTCAGCAAATCAGAGAAGACTCTACCATGGCCGCAGGTCGCTTAAAAGAAAGTGACTATAGTCAATTCACCCAAGGAATTATCGAAGACTTGGTTGCAAGTCTTGAGGAGCTTCTTTCAGCTCTTGAACGTGCAGAACGCGAACAACAGGACAGACAGCAACAGGGGCAAGCGCGTGGTCGCCCGGCAAAGCCTGGTGAACAGCCTCTCGTTGATAACATCGCAGAGCTTAAGATGCTTCGAATCCTGCAAACTCGAGTGAATGGGAAAACATCCCGATTCTCTGCACTACTTAACAAGGGATCTGAACAGGCCTCAGAGACCGAGTTAATTGACGCACTCGGAAGATTAGCACAGCGGCAAGAAAGAGTAGAACGAGCAGCACATGACATCGCAACTGGCCGCACCGAGTGATTTAATCCGCACTGAGTAATTCGACCCGTACAGAGCAATTCAACCAACACCGAGTCATCCAACACCTATTCATCGTATAATTTCGAAAACGCCTCTTTCGTGCCTGATCAACCATACAATGCTACCGCCTTACGTTCACCCAAAGACCGAACCATGCGACTTATTGATACGATACGAAATGCTGTAGCGATCGTCGGCCTCTGCATTTCGCTTCAGTGGACAGATTCAGCCCACGCGCACGCTGAATCCACAACACGTGCTGAAGGTTCAATCGAAGAAATCAACCTGCAGGATGAACTTTCTCGCAGGGCAAGCTGGAGCCAACCGACCGACGCTGAAAACAACAGACGGGTAACTCATTGGCTTCAGAAGCAGCCTGAGACAACCCCTGAAATCATGGCGGCTATAAAAACGGTAACGCAGGACGAAACAGACACTCTTGATCGTCTCACGAGGGCCATCTGCACCGTTCAAAAACAGTACAACAAACTTCTTTTAGACATACGCTCCGCGCCTCCAATCGAGATCGCTCGCCTACAGGAAGAACTCACCCAGGCCAAAGATGATGCTTTTGCTGCAAATACTATTCGATTGTGGACTGCCCGAGAATTGCTACGGCTCGGTCGTTATGATGAAGCAGCACCGTTACTTCAAGACCTACCTCTAACGACAAGCGTCGACCCAACGAGCTTACTGTTCTGTAAAGCTGCCTGTGATTACTGGCTCTTAAAAATAGAGGAAGCCTCTGAGAGTGTTTCTCAACTACTCGAACGTGAAAAAGAGCTACCAGTTCGATACCGACAGCTTGCGTTATTGTTAGAAAATGACATCGCTTCTGTTGAGAAAGATTCCCTTGACCATATATCCCGACGAATGAAAGATGTCACGAAGAGACTTGAACGTGGGCATGCTGGCCCTAAAGTGCAGGCGGTGCAAAATGGAGTCATTGAGTCACTTGATAAACTCATTAAGAAACTCGAAGACCAAAAAAAACAGCAGTCATCTGGAGGTGCTGGTAGCGCTGGTGGCAACATGTCTGATGGACGTCCAATGGAAGACAGTCAGCTTGCTGGCGGCAAAGGCCGCGGTGAGGTGAAAAAAAGAGACCTCAGTGACACTGAGGGATGGGGCGACCTTCCACCGAAAGAGAGGGAGGATGCCTTGCAACAGATTGGAAGAGATTATCCCGCACATTACCGAGAGGCGATTGAACAGTACTTCAAGCGGCTGGCAACAGGCAAGCAATAAGAAGAATGGACCAAATGTAGTGGCAGTTTTTTCCCAAAAAAAACAAAGACCGTATCGATGCCTGCCAATAAGTCACCAGGCCCACGAGACAATGGGCAGCATGCATTTCGTTGTCATTACGACGATCGTTACCTTCATGACTCTCTGGGCCCCCCTAAAGGCAACTGCTCAAGAGGGCTCATCACCGAGCGTAACAATTATCTGTTCAAGCGGAGAAATAGTAAAAGGAAAACTTACAAGCCTGAACAGCAAAAGCATCAGTGTTTCTGACGATGCTACAGTCCCTCCGGCTCGACGAGATGTAAAAATTTCTTTGATTCGAGAAATAGCCCTCGCGTCGCGACCTGCCAAACCTGAAGGCTTCATGATTGGTCTTCTCAATGGCTCATACCTCTTGGTCGATACCATCTCAACTGATGATTCGAAAGCCTTGCTCACAATTGAGAACAGTGTGCTCGAACTACCACAAAGCTTAATTTATTGGGCAGGTTTCCAAAAAACAAAATCAGGCACACTCAACGCGAGCGAATGGCTGGCAGAGCTTCCAGATAACCCAGCCGCGGACATCGTTGTCGTAAAACGTGATGACTCCTGGCAGTTCATCGAATGCGCAATTTCTGAGGTTACACAAGAAGATATCATTGTGCTACTCGACGGTGAAACAATACCCGTATCACGAAAAAAAATAGCCGGCATTTGCTGGCTCCGGCCAGGCAAGAGGCCCGGAGAAGAGATCGAGCCTAGCCCTCAGGAAATTCTTTTAACATCACCTCGAGGCATAATCAGATGCCGTCAAATTAATTGGAACGAAACTCAACGATGCTGGGACATTGCAATTGCTTCGACAAAAGGAGATGTCACAACCTTCTTGCCCGCAGATGCGCTCTCATCGATCGACTACTCCTTCGGACGGCTTATAGACCTTACACGTCAGACACCTGCAAATTCACAAACCGATCCCTATTTCGGTGGACTCGCAAAAGACCCAACACTTCTAGAGTACTTCGCTCCGCGAAGAATCTCGATAACAGGCGGCGACGATCAAGACCGATTAATTCCGGCACTGCTCACACACCCACGGACTGAAATCACCTGGAGCATTCCTGCCGACTCGAGTCGGTTTCAGGCCAGCTTTTCGCCGGCCAAGAATTCAATGTCACCGACTGTCATTGTGATTCAAGTTGACAACACCGAAGTATTCCAAGGAGTCATTGGTACTTCCGTGAAGGCAGGCAAGAGCGCCGGTCCACTTGCTGTTAATCTCCCTCTTGCCGGCGGAACGCAACTAAAAATAATTGTTGACTTCCTCAAAAAACCTCTCCACACAGCGAATGGAAAAACGTCTGTTTCTCTATTGAGTGGCCCGATTCAAATCGAAAAACCAAGAATCGAGCGATAATCCACCATGCACCAACTACGAAGCACACACAGCACAAGGAAAACAGTCTCAAGAAAAACAGTCTGTAGTACTTCAATAATGCTGCCAGTAACGTTAATAGTATTTTTCGCAATACAACAACCTGTCGGACTCTCCGCTGACGACGACACGGTCACAAAAGTTTTAGCCGCTCAACAAGAACGTATCCGCACTATTGAAACTGCCGCAAAAACCTCAGTTTCAATTTTTGCTGGTAGTTCTGGCGGTGGTTCTGGCGTACTCATTAGCCCTGATGGTTACGCCCTTACAAACTTTCATGTTGTTCAGCCAGCAGGAATTGCCATGCGATGCGGCCTGAATGATGGCCATATCTATGATGCTGTGCTCGTTGGGCTTGATCCCACAGGTGACCTAGCGGTTATCAAACTGCTTGGCAAAGAAACCTTTCCCTATGCTTCTATAGCCGACAGCGATACGGTTTCCGTGGGTGACACATGCTACACCATTGGGAATCCGTTCTTACTAGCAACAGATCTCCAACCCTCGGTGAGCGCTGGCATCGTCTCAGGAGTACACCGTTACCAATTCCCGGCTGGCACTC
>Ga0233432_10001963_pt1 | contig 19431 bp, 19 predicted proteins | sample SI_122_August201_6_FD_179870 | JGI IMG/M metagenome (GOLD analysis project Ga0233432, IMG submission 179870) | Seawater microbial communities from Saanich Inlet, British Columbia, Canada - SI_122_August2016_10_MG | ecosystem: Environmental > Aquatic > Marine > Inlet | place: Canada: British... | reverse complement strand
ATTGACGGACTGGCTATTGTATACGATAGATTGAGCGACACAATGGGGCGGCTGAGGGGCCAGATCGGCTCAAAGGTGACCTTATCTGTACTGCGAGACGGTGTCATAATAGATCATGGCATGCAACGGCAAATTATCCGCGTTGCCAGTGTGCATAAAGAATTTCTGCGTCCGTCCTATGGCTACGTACGCGTCAATCAGTTTAGCGATAACACGGCACGTGAATTGAGTCATGCCATTGATGACTTGCAAGAGGCCAATCACGGTATGCTCGAGGGGCTGGTGTTGGACCTTCGCAATAATCCTGGCGGTGTGCTCGATTCAGCAGTGGATGTATCGGATTTATTTCTGGACTCCGGAGTAATCGTATCGGCAGATGGCCGTACCGTGGAAGCGCGCTTTACACGCTCAGCGCACCGGGGGGACATTCTCGACGGCGCTACGATGGCGGTGCTTGTCAATAGTGGCTCGGCGTCCGCAGCTGAGATCGTGGCCGGAGCACTGCAGGATCATAACCGGGCAACCATTGTTGGCACACCGACATTTGGCAAAGGACTGGTACAGACCGTCATGCCATTGTCGAAGGGCCGCGCGATCAAAATTACAACATCGCGATATCACACGCCATCGGGTAACTCTATCCACGAGATTGGCATCATGCCCGATGTTCATATCGATGACGCGCCCGGTTTTCCGGATCTCAGCTTAGCTGGAATCCTTGATAGCGAGGCCGACCAACAGTTGGCGGAAGCGATACTGCAACTCAAGCCTCGCTCTGTGATGCACAGTCAGGCGCAATGACGACTGTAAGAGTTTGTTTACTCGCGCTACTTGTGTTGCTGGCATCGGGAGGTGCCGCTAACAGTCCGCCACGAATAGCGATTATTATTGATGATTTAGGTTACCGGCTTGATGCGGGGCGACGGGCAATTGAACTGCCAGGCCCAATTTCCTTTGCTGTGCTGCCGGGAACACCAGGCGCCCGGTCACTAGCTGTACGCGCTTTTGAGCGTGGCAAAGAAGTGCTGCTGCACTTGCCGCTGCAAGCAGTTATAAGCGACCGAAATGAAGAGCCACTCGGTATTCGTCTTGACATGACTCGCAGCGAGTTCAACGATACATTTGCGGCTGCGTTGACATCTGTGCCACACGCCATTGGTGTGAACGGCCACCGCGGCAGCTTATTGACTCGCCATCCCGGTCATATGCGATGGCTGATGGAAGAGATACAGGCGCGAGATAATCTGTTCTTCGTCGATAGCTTTACAACGCACGAAAGTATCGCTATCAAGATCGCTGACGAAACAGGCGTCGACGCACGCAAACGCGATGTTTTTCTCGACCCGGATCAGCATCCTGAAACTGTCGTACGTGAATTCGAGCGCATGAAGCAATTGGCTGTCAAGCGAGGCTCTGTCATTGTGATTGGCCATCCATATTCAAGCACCCTCGACTTGCTTGAGCGAGAATTACCCAAGCTCGAAGCAGAAGGTTTTGAATTGGTCACCATTAGCGAGCTGTTGCGAGACGCCAACGCCACAATGAGTTATAAAACTGAGGCATCGCAAAAAAGTGTTGAACTACAACACCTATTGGCACTCTAAAGAGAATAATGAAACATAAATTCAATATTAGCCTTTGTGCGACCGCTCTTTTCATGTGTTCGATGATGTCGGCAGCAGCTGGCGATGTGGATCTGCAGAGAATATTTCCCTCAACCGCGTCGACACTGGTTTTAGCGGAGAGCGATGAGATTGCATGCACTATGCAATACGATCCGGTGTGCGGCGTAGATGGAAATACATACAGTAACAATTGTGTGGCTGGGATCGCTGGGGTTGAAATCGCGACAGTGGGTATGTGTGTTGGCGTAGAGCCTGACGGTTGTCCTGAGACATTCAATCCCGTTTGTGGAGCCGATGGCAACACTTATATTAATGAGTGTTTTGCCGGTAAATCAGGGGCTGAAATTGCTGGTCTTGGCGCCTGCACAGTAAACGGATGTCCGAGTTATGATAACCCCGTTTGTGGTATGAGCGGTCGAACATTCATGAATCGTTGCGAGGCCGAAGCTGATCGAATTCTGGTACAGCGTGAGGGTGTTTGCGATGTCAATAATTGTCCGCAGGTATTCGCACCGGTGTGCGGTGAAGATGGCGTTACCTATGACAATGCCTGCTTTGGGGAAAAAGCCGGTGTAACTAACTTCACAGAAGGGCTTTGTAACGTACGCTCATGCCCACGCTTGTTCGTGCCGGTGTGTGGCGAAGATGCGATGACCTACGGTAACGCTTGTTTCGCTGAGCGCCGCGGTATCACTATAGAATACGCAGGTGTTTGCGAAAGTCTGGGCGAAAATTGTTCGAACGATTTCTTGCCGGTTTGTGGTGTGGATGGCGAAACCTATGACAACAGCTGCCAAATCGAGAATGCTGGCGTGCAAAAAGCATATGCGGGAATCTGTATTGGCCGCTGAGTGATGCCAAGTTTCACGCCACCGTGGGTTTCATCGACTACTCTGCGTTAGTCATTGTCGGCAGCAAGCAAGCCCCAGCAACGCTAAAGATAGCGCGAGGCTGAAGTTAGTTATAAGTAGAATCGCAATACTCGCTCCCGTTATCAGCGCTGCGCCAGTGATCTGGCTGGGTGCAATCAGTAAGCCGACGCTCTTGCATTTCTGTGCTAAGTAGAACCTATCAAGAAAAACTACTTACGGCCCACATGCACTACTTGATGCGTCCTGACTTTAAGAATTTCGACATTATGATGCCAAGTTCAAAAAGGAGATAAACCGGTATCGCGAGAATCGTCTGGCTAATGACGTCGGGTGGCGTAAGCAGCATGCCGATGACAAATGCTCCAAGAAAAACATATGGCCGTGCTTTGCCAAGCTTTTCGGGTGTGGTGAGACCAGTCCAGACGGTCAGAACAGTTGCGACCGGAGTCTCAAATGCAACACCAAAAACCAAGATGATCATCATGACAAAACTGATGTACTCAGCGATATCAGGTTTCCAGTCGATAATCTCCGCCGCGAAGGAGGCGATGAAGCCGAAGATTAAGGGCAGCACTACAAAGTAGGCAAAGGCTAAGCCGGCATAGAACAACAAGATGCTCGAAATGAACAGTGGCGACGCGAAGCGCTTTTCCTTCCGGTAAAGACCCGGCGCCACGAACGCCCAGACCTGATAGAGAACGATTGGCATCGCAATAAACAAAGCGATATAGAACGCCAAAGAGATTTGAGCAGTCAGTGGTGATATTGGCTTAATAGCTTGGAGCTGTTCACTTGCGACAAATTGTGTCAATGGCTCCGCTGCGAACGTTAGTAGTTGTTGCGAGAACGGAATGAGACAAAGAAACACGCCAAACACGCTGCCGACAACGATGAACAGTCGGTTTCTGAGCTCGAAGAGATGTGACATCAACGAGCCCTCTGCGAGGTCTTCGTTGTTCTTTACCTTATCTGTCATGAGGCTGGCTTGTCCTCGTCAGTTTTCTCGGCTTCGCTTTTGTCCTTTTCTTCATGCGGCGGCGAGAAAGTATTTTCTTCGTGTTGCTTGAGTATTTCGTTGGGATTGAGGTCTTTTGGGTCGAAGCCAAAGTTCTTCTTCACGTCGACTTCCTGCTCAAGCTGGCGTTGCAGTGAGCGCGTCATTTGGCGAGCTTTTCCCATCCATCCACCGAGTTGGCGAGCGACACGCGGAAGCCGCTCGGGCCCCAGTATAAGGAGCGCGATTAAGCATAGAAGGAAAAACTCCGAACCACCGATTCCAGACATGGTGAGAGAGGACTTTAGACGTCTTTGCGTTCGTGGGCTTCTTCTTCCGCCGGCGTGTTGTCGAAGTCGGCGTCCGAGGTTTCGCCGAGCTGTTCGGCGGTCTCTTCGGCTTCACTCATGGCGCTGCGGAAGCCCTTAACGGACTTACCAAGGTCGGAACCCAGTGTGCTGAGCTTCTTGGTGCCGAATATAGCCAACACGATAAGCAAAATGATCAATAACTGCCACGGACCGATGTTGGCAAACATTGTATTACTCCTGGGGCACGGCCCCTGTTCTCATAAATGACGCCGGCAAATGCCGAGTACGAATTATGTTCATGATACGCCTCGGGTTGCAACAAAACCGTATCGACATCAGCTGAAACCTAGGTTTCGAGCCAAAATGTTACCGGACCGTCATTAACGAGGCTGACCTGCATATCAGCCGCAAAACGACCGCTTTCCACCACTTTGAGGCTCTGTTGGCACTCCTCGAGTAGTCTATCGAAGTACCTCGACGCTCTGTCGGGGGGAGCACCCTTGGTAAAGCTCGCGCGGGTACCCTTTTGGGTATCCGCAGTAAGGGTGAACTGTGGTACGAGCAATAACTCGCCCGAAATGTCGCTAACGCTAAGATTCATGCGTTCCTCAGCGTCCGGGAATACCCGGTAGGACAAGATTCTCTCGGCCATGCGGGCGATGTCGCGTTCCTCGTCATCGCGATGAACTGCTAACAAAACGAGTAAGCCTCGACCGATCTGTCCAATAAGTTCGTCATTTATGCTGACGCTGGCTTGGGTGACACGTTGTAAAAGTCCAATCATTTTTGCCCCGGGCGGTCGTTTTTGGGTTTCTTGTGACCTTTATTAATGCATCAAGCACAAACGAATAGCCACCCCGAATACAGCTTCTGCGAGACTTAATGGACTGCTGGTGGGTGGGTGGGCTCGAAAATGAACCCCTTGAAGGCCAGGGGTTTTAAATCAGGATGAAGCCGATCATCTGGAGTCTTGAGAAAGGGCTATGATGACTTATAAGGGATATTTTTGACCTATTAGTGGAAAATTTTACCAAATTATTTCCTTAAATATAATAATAGTGGGATTTTTAATAGTATAATTTTCCCACCAATAACATTCGGCGCATTCCTTTATGGCCATTGAGTACCACTTCAGGTACGCATAGAATAGCGCTCAATCTCAGGGGCTGGAATCGAAATGAAAAGAAGAGAGTTTGTTGGCGGTATTGCTGTAGCAGCAGGATTGGCTGGCTGTGCGAAACCCGAGAATGACTGTAGCGTAGGGGGCGGCATCTCCACCGAGACGTTCGAGTGGGATTGCGTTACGTCTTGGCCGCCCAAATTTCCTGGTCTCGGAATGGCGGTCGAAAATCTGGCAGAACGCGTCGAGCAAGCATCGGCCGGCCGCCTGAAGATAAAGGTTTACGGTGGTGGTGAATTGGTTCCCCCATTTGAGGTTTTTGATGCCGTCAGCCGCGGCGTCGTGGAGATGGGCCATGATGCGTCCTATTACCACAAGGGTAAAGTAGACGCGGCCCAGTTTTTTACAGCGATTCCTTTCGGTTTGAATTCTATGGAGCTCAACGCCTGGGTTCACTATGGCGGTGGGCTCGAGCTGTGGCGCGAGCTTTATGAGCCGTTCAACCTTGTGCCGTTCTTATGTGGCAACACCGCCGTTCAGATGGGTGGTTGGTTCAACAAGGAAATTAATGACATTGATGACTTCAAGGGTTTGAAGATGCGAATTCCAGGTTTTGGCGGTGAGGTGTTGCGCCGCGCCGGCGGCCAACCGATTTCTCTGCCCGCGTCAGAGATCTTCACCTCCCTACAAACCGGTGCGATCGATGCGACCGAGTGGGTTGGCCCATACAATGATGTGTCATTTGGTTTGCACAAAGCTGCGAGGTATTACTATTACCCGGGCTGGCAGGAGCCAGGTCCTGGCCTCGAGTGCATAATTAACAAGGATGCGTGGAATTCCCTACCCGCCGATTTGCAGGCAATCGTAGAAATAACCTGTCAGTCGATTACCACCGACATGGCCGCCGAGTACACCAACGGTAATGCGAACTCCCTGCAGCAAATCCTGGCAGACCCGAATATCGAATTACGGCCGTTTCCGGATAAGGTGCTACAACACCTGAAAGCAATAACCGCTGAGGTTGTCGCTGAAATAATGGCAGCAGATCCTGCCTCTAAAAAAATTGGAAAGGCGTTTTATGAGTATCTTGCCAAGGTAGCAGCTAACTCGAACATTTCCGAGCGGGCGTTCCTTAATACGCGTGAAAAATAATGCAGTCTCGGTATGGTCATTACGGCTGATCACTCGAAGACGGAGCTGGAATTTCTCGTTCTTGAGATTGCGATTTCCGGCGCATCGGTGCTGCAGGCGTTGACTGAAATTGGGTTTGGCGGCATCGCCGACCTTGTGCTTCTGGTTATTTTGAGCGACGGCTTAATCATCTAAATCAGATTTTCTCAACTTACTGATTACTAAAATACTTTGCGTGGAAAAACTCGTCGAGCTATTGACTCAATCAGTGGCAGAGGTATTCGCACTAATCTAGATTAGCTACCGTAAATTTTCCCTGGCAGCCAAGTGACGAGTTCCGGGAATATTGCGATGAGAAGTAAAGCGAGAAGCTGAATTGCCACAAATGGAATCACGCCACGATAAATCTGAGTAGTGGTGATTGATGAGGGCGCGACACCGCGAAGATAAAACAGCGCAAAGCCGAACGGTGGTGTCAGGAATGAAGTCTGCAGGTTGATAGCAATCATAATGCCGAGCCAGACCGGGTCAAGGCCCATCGCTAGTAAAACGGGGCCAACGATAGGGACAACAACAAACGTAATTTCGATGAAGTCGAGAACAAAGCCCAGCAGGAACATGATCAGCATTACAGCGACGACAGCACCAATCACGCCGCCGGGAATCGATTCAAGTAAGGCACGTACGCCGTCATCACCGCCGTAGCCACGAAATACTAAAGAGAATATTGATGCACCGATCAGTATCAGAAAAACCATGCTGCTGATGCGCAGCGTACGCCCCATGATGTCTTGTAAACGCTCGAGATTGAGCTGACGGCGGGCAATCGCCATCAATAATGCGCCCATACCGCCAACACCAGCCGCTTCGGTTGGCGTTGCATATCCACCGAGAATCGAGCCCAGCACAGCGAAGATTAAGAATAATGGTGGCAGCAGAGCGCGAATTATTTGTCCGGCCGAGGCAACTTCGTCAGGTTTCCGGTGATGGGCGGGCATCGTGTCTGATTTGAAATAGGCGACAATAAGTATGTAGAGGATATACAGACAGACGAGTAGTAGGCCCGGTATCAATGCGCCCGCGAACAGATCGCCAACGGAAACCGTCTTTGGTGAGAAGATGCCCATATCGAGCTGCGCTTGCTGATATGCCGTCGACATAACGTCACCCAGCATCACCAAAATGATTGACGGTGGAATGATTTGTCCCAGCGTTCCTGACGCGCAGATGGTCCCAGCCGAAATTTCGGGAGAGTAACCTCGCTTCAACATGGTTGGTAAAGACAGTAGGCCCATCGTCACGACTGTGGCCCCAACAATTCCGGTGCTTGCCGCTAGCAGCATGCCGACGAGTGTCACCGAGATACCCAGTCCACCGCGTAATGACCCAAAAAGAGAACTCAGCGTTTCGAGCAATTCCTCTGCTATGCGCGCCCGTTCAAGTGTAACGCCCATGAATACAAACAGTGGAACGGCGACCAGCGTCTGATTAGTCATGATACCGAAGATACGATTGGGGAGGCTGGATAGTAGTGCTTCGTTAAAGCCACCACCGATTACACCAAGTCCGGCGAAAATTAACGCGGTCCCACCAAGTGTGAAGGCGACGGGAAAACCGGCGAGTAATACGACAATGACGGTAACGAACAGTAAGGCAGCAACCCACTCCATCTTAGCTACCCCTTATTGTTCGAACGCAGCGCGATAGAATCACAACGCCCTGTAAGGCAACCGTTACAGGCATAACAATGAGAATACTCTTAAGAAGTGGGATCATCGGATACGGCAAACCGCCGGACTCACGGGACGCTTCTTGCAGTCGCCACGAGACGGCCACGAAATCGAACGCCTTCCACCCCAGAAAAACACAAAGGGGCAAGAGGAAGACAAGAACACCAATGAGGTTGACCCACGCTTGACGTTGCGGGCTCATCTGCCGATAGAAAATATCAACTCGGACATGCTCTTCACGCTGCAGCGTGTAAGCCGCACCGACCATGAAAACAACGGCATGCATCCAAACCACCGATTCTTGTAGCCAAATTAAACCCACATCGAATACATAGCGCATGACAACCACGACAAACGTCATGATCACCATAAACAGAGTCAGCCAAGCGGACACCTTACCTAGCAGCGTACTGAAGCGACCGAGCATTCTAGTGGCGCCAAAAAGTAGGTGTTATGAGAACAAGCAGCGTGAATATCTCAAGTCGTCCGAGTAGCATTCCAACGATGGAAATCCATTTGGCCGTGTCGCTAAGAGACATGAAGCTGGACGTTACATCGCCGAGGCCCGGTCCGAGATTATTGAGCGTTGCCGCGACCGCAGAGAATGCCGTGACCTGATCAAGGCCGGTTGCCATCATTGCAAGCAGCATCAAACCAAAGACAACAATATAAACGGAAAAGAAGCCCCAGACGGAATCTACAACTCGAGGTTGCACTGCTGTCATTCCTAGCTTGACCGGGATCTCGGCATTGGGGTGTACGAGGCGAGCAACTTCGCGTACACCCTGCTTATAGATGAGCAACCAGCGAACAACTTTTATCCCGCCAGCCGTTGAGCCGGCCGAACCTCCGATGAAGCTCGCAAGAATCAATAGAACGGGTATTGCCGTGGGCCAAAGGGCAAAATTCTCGGTCGTAAAACCTGTCGTCGTTGCTATCGAAACAGCCTGAAAAATACCACTGATTAACGTTTGTTCCGGATTCTCAATACCGCGATATTGAAACAGCCCGAAGACCACGAGAGTGGACACAACGATCAAGACAAAACTATAAGCCTTGAATTCGGGGTCCTTCATATAGTGTTTGATGGAAACGTAACGCCAGGCGAAAAAATGCAGCGAAAAATTGATACCTGCGATGAACATAAAAACAATAGCAACCATGTCTATAGCACCACTGTTAAAATACCCGATACTTGCATCATGCGTTGAAAACCCACCGATGGCGACGGTCGAAAATGCATGGCATAGCGCGTCAAACCAACCCATACCCGCTAGTCGATAGGAGGCCATGCACGCGATTGTGAAGGCCAGATAGACATACCATAGCGCTTTAGCAGTCTCGGTAATTCGAGGTGTGAGTTTCGTGTCCTTTACAGGCCCCGGTGCTTCAGCTCGGTAAAGCTGCATACCACCAACGCCCAGCATGGGGAGTACGGCAACTGCCAAGACAATGATTCCCATACCACCAAGCCATTGCAGTTGCTGGCGGTAGTAAAGAATAGAAATCGGTAGCTCATCGAGACCGGTAAGTATGGTTGCGCCAGTGGTCGTCAATCCCGACATAGATTCAAACACGGCGTCGGTAATCGACAGCGACAGCCCATCAGCGAAATACAAGGGTGCAGCACCGAAAGTGCCTAGGACGGTCCAGAATGCAGCAACGACAAGGAAGCCATCGCGTAGCCTGAGGTCTTTACGCGAGCGATGTACTGGCAGCCAGATCAGAATGCCTACGAGCAGGGTTAGTCCGAAGCCTTGAACAAACGGCAGCCAGGAATGATCGTCGTAGTAAAGACTGAATGCGATAGGCGGCAACATCGTCAAGCTGAACATCATCAGCAGGAGCCCAAGTATCCGCTGTACAGCAGTCCAGTTCATTTAGATGAATGCAACACCAACCTGGAATAGACTTTCCAGGTGTTCAATCTTACGACGATCAGTCATAAATAAGATGACGTGATCATCAGTCTCAACTAAGGTATCGTGATGCGCGATGATGACTTGATCGCCGCGCACAATGGCAACGATCGCAGTACCCTTCGGCAGATCGATGTCCTCGATCTTGCGTCCGACGACCTTGGAGCTATCTGCATCGCCATGCGCAATCGCCTCCATTGCTTCGGCCGCGCCTCGTCGCAAAGAGTGTACTTTGACGACATCGCCTCGACGCACATGGGCAAGTAGTGATCCGATCGTAATTTGCTGCGGCGAGATGGCGATGTCGATGCTTCCTGATTCGACTAAGTCGACATAGGACGCCCGGTTTATCAGCGCCATTACCTTGTGCGCGCCCAGACGCTTGGCCAGCATGCAGCTGAGGATATTAGCTTCCTCAGAGTTGGTCAGGCCACAAAAGACGTCGACGTTGTCAATATTCTCTTCGAGTAATAACTCTTCGTCCGCGGCGTCGCCAACAAGAACAATGGCTTTATTAAGTTGTTCTGATATCTGTCGTGCCCGTACTGGATCACGCTCGATAATCTTGACTTGATTGGTCTGCTCTAGCGCGAGCGCGAGACGCACACCGATATTACCGCCACCAGCAATAACCACACGGCGCACTGGTTCTTCGAGGCGACGCATCTCGCTCATGAAAACACGAATGTCTTTACGGTCTGTTATGAAGAAGACTTCATCACCTTCCTGGATAACCGTATCACCCTTAGGTAGCATAGCTTTTCCGTCACGATATATCGCCGCAATGCGACCTTCCGTGTTCGGGATGTGCTCTTTCAGCGTGGCGATTTTCTGTCCGACCAAGAGACCGCCGCGATCAGCTTTTGCACCGACCAGTCGAACTCGGCCATCGGCAAAATCCAGGACCTGAGATGTGCCCGGGTAAAGTATGAGTTGCTCAATATGCGAGCACACCAGCTGTTCCGGACTGATACGGACATCGATCGGGATAGCGTCCTGTGTGAATAACTCATTCGCGTTCATGTATTCGGCAGAACGTACCCGAGCAATCTTGGTTGGTGTGCGAAATTTGGTGTACGCGGTCTGGCACGCGATCATGTTGGTTTCGTCGGTGTCCGTTAGCGCAACGACGATTTCTGCATCACCGGCACCAGCCCTTTCGAGAACATCTGGGTAAGCGGCGTGACCAACTACGGTGCGAATATCGAGCCGATCTTGCAGCTCACGCAATACGTCTGATCGCATGTCGACAACAGTGACTTCATTGGCCTCCTCACGCGACAAATGATATGCCGCGGATGAACCAACCTGACCTGCGCCGAGAATGAGTATCTTCATCTTCTATAGTCTACATCAGATCGAGATTCGCATAGCTCAGAACGAGCCATTTTGTGCCGGCCGCCTCGAAATTAACTTCGACACGCGCATGAGCGCCCTGACCCTCGCAATTCAGTATGACTCCATCGCCAAATTTCTTGTGATGAACGCGCTGGCCGAGTCGAATGCCGAGCTCGCTTCCAGCACCTCCAATGGGCGTTCTTCGTTGTGTTGGTGAGCTTGATCGCATGGGCCGTGCAACCTGGACGCGCGGTCGAACTTCTTCTATATATTCGTCTGGTATCTCTGAAATAAACCGCGATGGTTGAGAGAAGTTATCCATCCCGTGTAAGCGCCGTTGCTCCGCGTGTGTTATGTAAAGCGATTGCATCGCTCGAGTGATGCCGACATAGCAAAGTCTGCGTTCTTCCTCGAGACCATTCGGATCAGCGACGGATCTTTGATGCGGAAACAAGCCGTCTTCCATGCCGCACATGAACACTAATGGAAACTCGAGACCTTTTGCCGAGTGCATTGTCATCAGCTGAACACAGTCTTCCCATGCATCAGCCTGGCCTTCACCAGCCTCGAGTGCAGCGTGCGATAGAAATTCATCGAGCGGGGACATTTCCTCAGCGGGGTCGGGCTCAAAACTCTTAGCAGCACTGACCAGTTCTGCGAGGTTTTCAATGCGTGTCTCGCCTTTCTCGCCTTTATCTTTTTTGAAGAACTCAATGAGCGTACTTACGTGAATGACGTGGTCGACCTTATCATGCAGCTCCAGACTGTTCGTTTCACGCGCCATACGTTCAATGAGCGACATAAACGCGTTCACCGCATTTGCAGCGCGGCCATTAAGGTCATCTCTTGCAATGGCTCCAGCTGCGCACCACATTGAACACGCATTCGCGCGTGCATAAGCGCGCATCATTTCGACTGTGCGAGCACCGATACCACGAGTCGGCTTATTCACAACCCGCTCGAATGAGCTATCGTCGTCTCGGTTTGAGGTCAGGCGAAGATAGGCAAGTGCGTCTTTAATTTCGGCGCGCTCGAAGAAGCGCAGGCCACCATAAACGCGGTATGGAATGCGCGCATTGATGAGCCCCTCTTCCAAGACGCGCGATTGTGCGTTGGACCGATACAATATCGCCGAGTCCGCTCTCATGTTGCCCTGGGCTATCCAGTCGTTCAATCGACCAATAATGAAATCCGCTTCATCGCGCTCGTTGTAGGCGGAGTAAACTTTGATAGCTTCGCCCGCCGCACCTTCCGTCCAAAGATTCTTGCCCATGCGCGAGTTGTTATTGGCGATAACAGCATTTGCGGCATTCAGTATGGTTTCCGTCGAGCGGTAGTTTTGCTCTAGCTTTATGACCCGGGTACCAGGAAAGTCCTTCTGGAAGCGGTGGATATGTTCGACGCGTGCGCCTCTCCAACGATATATGGATTGGTCGTCATCGCCCACAACAAAGGGCACGCCCTTATCGCCCGCGAGCAACCTAAGCCAGGCATATTGAATGGCATTGGTATCCTGGAACTCATCGACTAGAAGATGCTGGAAGCGTCGACGATAGTGCTTGAGAAGCTCTGCGTTGTCCCGTAGTGTCTCGTGAGTACGCAACAATAACTCAGCAAAGTCGACCAGACCACCGCGTTGGCAGATGTCCTCGTAGGACTGATAAAGGGAAATCTGCTGCCGCCGATTCGGGTCGCCTTCATCATCGATGTGTTTGGGCCGGAGCCCCTCATCCTTCTGGCCATTGATAAACCATTGAATTTCTTTTGGAATCCAGCGACTGTCATCGACCTCTAGGCTCTTTAGCAAGCGCTTTATCAGGCGTAACTGATCATCTGAGTCGATAATCTGAAAGTTTTGCGGCAGGCCAGCCTCTCGCCAGTGACGCCGCAACATTCTGTGCGCCAAACCGTGGAACGTGCCGATCCAGAGATGTTGCACCGGTAGCTTGAGGAGTGCCTCGATACGGTTACGCATCTCGGCCGCAGCCTTATTGGTAAAGGTTACAGCGAGCAGTCCTTGCGGCGCAACATCCTCGACTTCGATCAGCCATGCAGCCCGATGCACCAGCACGCGCGTTTTTCCGCTGCCAGCGCCCGCTATTATCAGGGCTGGTTCGGACGGCGCAGTAACAGCCTGACGTTGTACGTCATTTAGACTGTCGAGTATGGGGGTGACATCCATTGGGAGAGCTATCGAACTTACGAAAGCGCGAAAGTGTAGCAGAGACTATTGCTCCTAACGCACTCCTAAGTAGGGAATTCTAGCGATCAAGCAAGGCACTGTAAATGCGCGCTGCTCAATTCGAACGTCTCTGCAGTCGTTTAAGATTTACCGCAGAAATAATCGACTATGACAAAGAGTCACCGGAAGGTCGCAGTACAGGCCTGGCATCGATTACTAAAATGCAAGCCTGAAAATGAAGTAGTGATCGATCAGCAGTGCCATGAACAAATAGCCCAGATAGCTAATGGAGTACCAAAACATCTGCATTGGTAATTCTTCGTTGTCATGCTCCCGATACATTCGAATGGCGTAGTAAAGAAAATACAAGCCAAGCCCGATGGCCGCAACGAGATAGATCAGGCCACTCATGCTGATCAGGTACGGCATGATGGTGACAAGTAATAGTAGAATTGAATAAAGAAGGATGTTCAGCCTTGTATACGGAACGCCATGCGTTACCGGCAACATCGGAATCTCAACCTTTCGGTATTCTTCAAGTCGAGCAATCGCCAGCGCCCAAAAATGTGGTGGAGTCCAGACAAATATGATCAGGAATAGCAGTAATGGCTCGCTGGTCACTTCGTTTGTTATAGCCGTCCAACCGAGAATCGGTGGCGCCGCACCAGCCGCTCCACCGATGACAATATTCTGCGGTGTCGCACGCTTCAGCCAGGCCGTATAAATGACGGCATAACCAATTAATGAGAGAAATGTCAGGACGGCAGTGAGCGGATTGACGAGAAACCAGAGGACGATCATCGACAAGACACAAAGAATAGACGCGAAAATCAGCGCGGACTTCTCCGTGAGCCTGCCCTGGGGCAGCGGCCGGCCTCGAGTTCGCATCATCAGGATATCGATTCGGGCGTCCAGAACATGATTGAAAACGGCAGCCGATGACGCCGCCATTGCAATACCAATGGTGCCGAAAATAAGTCGCGTGACATCCGGTAAGCCCGGCACTGCGAGGAACATGCCCACCACGGCAGTAAAGACAATAAGTATGACGACCCGCGGCTTTGTTAGTTCATAGTAGTCGCGCCAGTTGACACCTTTCTCAACGATTGTGTTCACGTATTTTTCACTCAGCCTATGCGAGACAGCTTTAGAAGATGCTTTATGTCTTCGGCCATGTCGCTGGGATCTATTTCGGGCTCAAAATACATGATGAGATTGCTCAGAGGGTCCATCAGGAAGTATCCACCCACTGACAGTGCAGCAGGTTTGTTGTTACCGAGTAATGCTGAGAGAGCGAAATCTCGCATTGTTATAATCCCTGCATATTCATCGGCGAGAAACACTGTATCTGGCAGTGATTCGCCGTGCAAGAAGACTCGCACGAGGCGACCCATTTCCTTGCCAATCATTTTGTGAGATTGTCGTATCGTATGGAGTGCTGTTCGACAGTCCTCCAAACACTCGGATTCATTCAGGTAAAGTAGCACCCAGAATCCGCCTCCACTTTCGATAATCTCTGCGTCCGGAAGCTTGTCAACAATGTTGACGATTGGCTCCAATAAGGCGCCATGATTGACTTGCCCGTCCGGCTGAAGGTGCCCGCCATAGTACATCCACGTCGCTATGACGAGAGGCCCGAAGAATACAGAGGCGATCAATAGCATCTGCACGTGTGCCCAGGTAGTTTTCTTTTTACTCACGTATCGAATTACTTCTTGCGGTAGTTCCAGACTAGCAGTCCAGCTAGAGCCGCGCCCATCACGAACCATTGTAGTGCGTAGATGAAATGCTTTCCGGGGCCAAACTCAGAGGGCACCCAATATCGGAGAAAGCCGTTTTGCTCATTGTGGTCCAGCAACAATACAAATGGCTGAACTTCGCGACCTAGCGCGATAGCGATTTCCGCCGCCGTGGGGTATACCGCGTGCTTCGGCCAGGTGCTCGCGCCCACGAATGCTTCACCTATTTTGCGCCCTGCCTTGGGCAGTGATCCGGCGCGACCACGTATGCCCACCTCACCATCGACTAAGTCCAGACGATTGTAGTCAAAACCGCTGCTCCCTTTTTCTATCCAGCCACGATTGACTAATAGAAGAGGCGCGTCGGCGCCCACATCGAGAGGCGAAAGGACGTAATGACCATAACGATTGTTGATAATGATGTTGTCGAGCACGACCTGATGTTCACTGTCGTAGTGGCCCTTCACGCTCAGGTTTTGAAAAGAGCGAACTTCCATGCCGTTATACCAAGTGGTGAAGACCGGCTCGGCCTGAAACGTCTGTTGCGTCGCTCGCTTTTCGAGGCCGCGGGAAATTTGCCATGCGCTAAGGCCGGCAAACTGCAGGACGAGAAATGCACCGACGACCAGAGGGAGCCATGCTGGCAACAGCTTTTTGATCTGGTCGTTCAAACTATACTCTCCAAATGAAAATCATCGTATTCGTTCTATTGGCAGCGATAGTTATCAGTCTCAGCACAGCCCTTTTTCACCTGTCGCGCGATGAGTCTGATTCTAAAAAGGTTCTGAAGACTCTGCAAATCAGGGTGGCATTATCTACAACCCTGATTCTGTTTCTAGCCGCGCCCTAAAATATTTTCCGGGCATGACGACTTCGTGCCGGTGGGTTCTTTAATGATCCGGGAATACCGAGAATTCGTCTATCGGCCGGTTTGGTTGGGCTGCCCGCCCAAAAAGCTCGCGAAGTGTACTCAAATCGAGTCGGCCATGCAATATGGTTTAGGGGCTATGCTTAGAGTGAATCTCTTATTTTCAAGAGCTTTCGAGATCGACCGCATTTTGGTTTTAATTAGGAGCGTCGTAGCGGTATTTGAGTAGCGTCAATACGGTAATTTTCCGGGTCCATTTTAGGGCCGGAACCCCAACAATGGCCGTATATCAACTCGAGATTTAGCGTGATGTCACCTCTGTCAGCATCAGTCAAAGCGGCAATCATGGCGTCAAATGGCCCTTTTCCTGTCAGGGTTGGACTTCGCGCTATTAATGTATTGCGGGCGCCACTGTTCGTCAGATCAGCAAATAGTCTTTCGCTGTTCTTGTAGTTGATGGACAAGCGGTCAACATCCACTACTGGATCACGGAGTCCTGCATTCACCAAGCCATCGCCCAGATTATGCATGTCGGAAAATCGATTCACGTGCGCTTCGGCATCGACCTGACCCCAGGCTCGGGCAATCTCCCGAAGGCTGTCTGGGCCGAGAGTGGTGAAAGCGAAAACACCGTTCTTGCGCAAGACTCGCGCGACCTCTGTGAAGACCGGTGTTGGGTCGTCGAGCCAGGGCAGCAGCATGTTCGCGAACACCAGGTCAACGCAAGCGTTTCGAAACGGTAAAGCCACTGCATCTGCTTGAGCATAAGAGGCTCTGGACAACCACGACTTCTTCTTTCTGGCCTCGCACAACATGCTATGAGCAATGTCTACTGAGATGACATTGGCCTTCTTAAAACGCTTTTCGAGGGCCCGGCTCGTGGAGCCCGTTGCAGCGCCGAGATCGATGACTGTCTTGGCCTCGATTAGGACGGGTTCAAGTCGGCTAAGAAGGCCTTCGCGTGTCGTGGCATGCACAAAATCTGCGCTATCAAATCGACTCGCGACCTGCTCGAATCGGCGGCGGATATGTTTGCGGTTTAGCATTGGCGAAAAGGTAGCACGCTTTTATAAAATATAGCCCGGAATTGCATCGAGTGAATTACGTGCAACGCGTTCATTCCAAGGCGATGTGGATTCTCGATCTTTTTCTACCCCAAAGTTGTGTATTTTTTCGTCTGTAGAGCTTGGAGATATATTCACGACCGTGTGCTGAGTCCCATGAATAAATTTCTTCACGCTCAATATTAGGCAATACTCGGATTGAAAGTGTAGTGCAGCAGCAAACCAACAAATATGACCAGACCAATAACGTGATTGTGCAGAAAGGCAGCGAGGCAGCCTTCCGGCTGTCGGTCACGAGCGAGCCAGAGATGATAGGCCATGAGTCCAGCGGCAACGAAAACGGAAGCGTAATACCAGACACTAAGCTCGGCACGATAGCCAATCATGAAAAGCGCCAAGAGCATCAGGCCTTGTAGTCCTGCAATGACAAAGAGGTCGACATCGCCAAACAAAATGGCAGTCGACTTTATACCAATCTTCAGATCATCTTCGCGATCAATCATGGCGTAAAATGTGTCGTAAATTACGGCCCAGATCACAGCCGTTCCGAACACGAGCCAGGCAAGCTCCGGTATACCCCCAGTCTCCGCGGCAAATGCCATCGGCACAGCCCAACCGAAGGCGACGCCTAATATAAATTGTGGAATAGAGAGGTAACGCTTCACGAATGGATACGCGACAGTCAGGCCGCCCGCGACAACAGCGAGTAATTTAGCCTGTCCGTTCAGCATCGCTGCTAGACCAATAGCGATAAGGCTTAAAGCGGTAAACAAAATTAATGCCTCCAGAGGCGCCACCGCGCCAGAAGCAATGGGCCGCCCGCGAGTGCGCTCTATGTAGGGATCAATTTTACGGTCGACATAGTCGTTCAACACGCAACCTGCGGAACGCATGGTGATAACACCCAGTACAAATATGAGAAACAGACCCTGATCCGGCGCGCCCTTACTCGCAAGCCAAAGTGCCCAAAGCGTGGGCCACAACAACAGCCAGATTCCAATCGGCTTGTCGATACGCATGAGCTTGCCGTAATTGCGGAGCTGGCGGACTAGTTCCGGCGCGAGAATCTGTTTCATGACGTGAAGTTTACACTTTCCCATATCGGCTGGCGTCACCGAGCCATCGGCGCACGATGGCCGCCGCACGACTTTCAGATTTTTTACGAATAGCTTCCGCACTGATTTGTACTTGTGGCATCAAATCAGCATCCCTAGCAAGGTCCGCAATTCGGTAATCCGGCAGTCCAGTTTGCTTGGTGCCCAGTAATTCACCAGGCCCACGTAACTCGAGATCGCGCTGTGCGACGATGAAGCCATCATTCGTATCCCGCAGGACAGCAAGCCGCTCCTTAGCAATCTGACCTAACGGTGACTTATACAGCAATACACAATGACTTTGAGCCGCACCACGACCAACGCGACCGCGAAGTTGGTGCAGTTGCGACAGTCCCATACGCTCGGCATTTTCGATAATCATCAGGCTCGCATTTGGTACGTCGACCCCGACCTCGATCACAGTCGTCGCGACTAGCAGCTGGATTAGGCCTTCTTTAAAGGCCCTCATACCGCGCTCCTTCTCCACAGGCCGCATACGACCGTGTATGAGACCAACTCGTAGTTTAGGTAGGGCTTCAGTCAGCATTTGATAGCTTGCTGCGGCCGCCTGATAGTCGAGTACTTCAGACTCTTCTATCAGAGGACACACCCAATAGGCCTGTTGTCCAGTAGCGCAGGCAGACCGGACTCGCTCCACAACCTGGCTGCGTCGAGTTTCCGGTACAGCAACAGTCGAAACTGGCTGACGCCCGGGCGGCAATTCATTAATAACCGAGGTATCGAGGTCAGCGTAAGCCGCCATTGCTAATGTTCTTGGAATAGGTGTCGCAGTCATGACCAGCTGATGCGGGCGACCGTTTTTAGAGCTGCCTTTGTCCCGCAGCGCCATTCGCTGGTGGACACCAAAACGATGTTGCTCATCGATGATGACCAGACCAAGGCGATGAAAATCAACGCCTTCCTGAAACAAAGCATGTGTGCCGATAATTAACTGTGCGCTACCACCCGCTATAGATTGAAGAGACTCACGTCTTAGCGCTGCTCGTTGGCTACCACTCAACCAGACGGGTGTAATCCCCAGCGGTCGAAACCAGTCCGAGAAACTGCGCAAGTGTTGTTCTGCGAGAATTTCCGTCGGCGCCATGATCGCTGTTTGTACGCCGCAGGTAATAGCCTTTAAACAAGCCACAGCCGCGACGACTGTCTTGCCGGAGCCGACGTCGCCTTGGATCAATCGCATCATTGGATGAGGCTCCGCGAGATCCGATAATATGTCGCTAACTACGCGATTCTGAGCGCCCGTTAGCTTGAACGGTAATTCGCTCACGAAACCGCTAACATCCTCATTGCCATCCGTTAGCGCTATCGCATCTTCGGTCGCAGTGAGCGCGCGTAGATTCCGTAAACTCAGGTAATGCGCTAATAACTCTTCGAACGCGAGGCGCTGCTGACATGGATGGGTACCGGAGAGCATCTGCTGTAT
>Ga0233432_10001958_pt1 | contig 19463 bp, 14 predicted proteins | sample SI_122_August201_6_FD_179870 | JGI IMG/M metagenome (GOLD analysis project Ga0233432, IMG submission 179870) | Seawater microbial communities from Saanich Inlet, British Columbia, Canada - SI_122_August2016_10_MG | ecosystem: Environmental > Aquatic > Marine > Inlet | place: Canada: British... | reverse complement strand
TCTCGAAACGATTGAGATTCATCGTCGATAGATCTACCGCTGCTGCGTCGCCACTGTTCAACTCTACCCCATCGACATAAACCTTAACCTGTGATGCCGAAGCCCCTCGGATAGAAACGGTGCTATAATCAGCTCGACCACCTATGCTTCGAACTTGAACCGAGACCTGGCTCTCTAACAAATCTTCAAGGGAGAGGTTTTGGATCTCTTCTGGAGTCAATTCCAACACCGAGACCGCATAAGATTCGGGAGCCTCGATCAACTCTCCTGGAGAGTCACCAATCAGAACGAGTGTGTCTAGTTGATAGACTTTGTCTTCGCCCAATAAATTTGAACTCAGGACAAGGCAAGTCAGAAAAAGGATGAGGTTTTGTATCAAAATATCAGGGTCGGGCCCCGCGCAAAACCTATCCTCCCAAGAGGAGAGCTCTGTCGCGGAGCAATTGAAAATGACCAACGACTATCTGGCTTAGGGCAGAACCCTTTACAGTGGCGCGACCGCTCCTGATTTTCACAGGATTCGACGCTGGCTATCTAAGCCTAGGTGTCCTCAAGAGAGGTCAAGCAAATAAGAGAAAAAGATCTCTTTAGGAACTTTTCCCACAGCACTTCTTGTACTTCTTACCACTTCCACAGGGGCAAGGGTCATTACGCAGAGGGTTATTACCTGTATCTTGGTGCATCTGTCCTGATTTGACCCAATCCATCACTTGAGAAGGAGGCTGCTGCTTTTGAAGACAGTCGGCCATAAAATCCATCGTCGGTTGAATGTGTGTGAATAACATTTTGTAACCCTCACACAGATAATTAAGCCCTGGCTCACCATCAGGTGTCTTATTGAATCGATGCTTAGGGCATCCTCCGTAGCAGCGTTCAAGGAACTCACAAGATTTACAATATGAAGGAAGGAGGTCGTATTTGTCCTGACCAAACTTGTGTTGCATTTCAGACTCAAACATTTCTTCCATGCTCTTATCTTTGATATTACCTAGCTTATGCTCTGGATAAACAAAGTGATCACAAGAGTATACGTCACCATTGTGCTCCATAATTCCAGCAGCGCCACATGTTTTTGAATAAACACAAAGTGAAGAAGGGACGCCCATCTGAAAACCCAACTGAAGGTCGAACATTTGCACATAGATTTTACCCACATCGGATCGAACCCATTCCTCATAGATATCAATATAAAACTGACCAAAATCACGAGGTCTAACATTCCACTCTGGAATCTTGTAGTCTTCATTCACTTTATCCAACTCTGGGGCGGAGCACAGTTCTTCACCCGATTCATCTACTCGCTCCACAATTGGAATAAACTGCATGAATGTCGTTCCCGTTGATTTCAGAAACTCATACACTTCTTTTCCATGGTGAGCATTCAATCCATTCACCACGGTCAGGGTGTTATATTCAACACCATGTTCCTGAAGTAAATGGAGTGCCCTCATCACCTTTGAGTGAGTCGGCGTCCCTCCCTTACTAACCCGGTAGTGATCATGAAGCTTTGGTGGGCCATCAATACTGAGACCCACAAGGACATTGTTTTTCTTCAAGAATTTACACCACTCCTCGTTGATACGAGTACCGTTCGTCTGAAGAGAGTACTGAACTTGCTGAAAGGGCAGTTTGAATTTCTCGACTAATTCCACTTGCCGCTCAAAAAATGGAAGACCAATTAACGTTGGCTCACCGCCTTGAAAGGCAAAGGTGATTTGAGCTCCTTTCTGAGAGTCTAAATATTGTTTGATATACATCTCCTGAGTGTCCTCATTCATGTAATAGCGACTACTTTCATTCTCTTTGAAGTAAGCCTCTTTTTCTAAATAAAAGCAATACTTACAGTCCAAATTACACAAAGGGCCCGAGGGTTTGGCCAGGAGAGAAAAGTTTGGGTAACGACGCATCGCAGTAGGACTCTCACTCATGATTTTACCTTTTTCAACATACCTTTCAAAAATTGACCCGTGTAAGAGCCCTTCACCTTCGCCACCTTTTCTGGCGAGCCTTTTGCAATGATTTCTCCCCCCTCATCTCCACCTTCTGGTCCTAGATCGACCACATAGTCCGCCGTCTTGATCACATCTAGATTGTGCTCAATCACCAGCACTGTGTTCCCCTGGTCGACCAAGCGATGGAGAACTTCGAGTAAGTTCCGTATATCATCGAAGTGGAGGCCTGTTGTTGGCTCATCCAACAAATAAAGAGTCTTACCAGTACTACGACGACTTAATTCTGCCGCAAGCTTAATCCGCTGAGATTCACCTCCTGATAGTGTCGTACTACTCTGACCTATACGGAGGTAGCCGAGACCAACATCCAAAAGAGTCCTCAGGCCTGCCATAATCTTAGGGTGGTCTTCAAAAATTCCTGCCGCCTCTTCCACCGTCAAATCTAAAACATCGCTGATTGTCTTTCCTCTATACATGATCTCCAGTGTTTCCGGAGTGAATCGTTTACCTTTGCATACCTCACAAGTCACTTCTACGTCAGCAAGAAAGTGCATCTCAATCACCTTGATGCCTTGTCCCTCGCAAGCCTCACAACGCCCTCCCTTCACATTAAAACTAAACCTACCTGGTTTATAGCCACGAGCTTTCGACAGAGGCAGACGAGAGTAAAGGGTTCTCACTGAGTCCAAAACCTTGACGTATGTCCCTGGATTGGAACGGCTTGTCTTTCCGATCGGAGACTGGTCGATATCGATCACTTTGTCGATATGTTCACTGCCCGTCAATCGAGTAAAAGGAGATGGGCGAACACTAGACCTATAAAGTTTTCGTTTGAGGGCAGGGAGAAGCGTACGGTTCACTAAGGTGCTTTTTCCAGAGCCTGAAACTCCCGTGATGGCGACCATCATTCCTAGAGGAACGTCCAACTGTACCTTCTTCAGATTATTTCCTTTGGCTCCAGAAAGCTTTAACGAAACCCCATGGCCCTTACGGCGTTTAAGAGGAACATCTATCCTCTTTTTCCCACTTAAATAGTCTGCTGTTAAAGATTTCGATTTCAAGACTTTGGCTGGTGTGCCACAAGAAACGATCTGCCCCCCATGTTCTCCTGCACGAGGACCCACGTCCACTAGGAAATCTGCCGTACGAATCGTATCTTCATCGTGCTCCACAACCAAGACACTATTACCCAAGTCTCGAAGTCGCTTTAACGACTCAATCAATTTATGGTTATCTCGTTGATGAAGGCCTATCGAAGGCTCATCAAGAACATAAATCACGCCAACCAACCGACTTCCGATCTGAGAAGCCAAACGAATTCGTTGAGCCTCTCCTCCACTCAAAGTCCCTGAGGTTCGATTGAGGTTCAAATAGTGTAGCCCCACCTCTTTCATAAAGCTGAGGCGATTGCGGATTTCCTTGAGTGGCTCCCTCGCAACTTTCATCGATTCCTCACCAAAAGTGAGTTGATCAACGAACTCTATAGCATCGCTTATGGTCAAAGCCGTAAAGTCATATATGCCTTTTTTTCCAATGGTGATGGATTGCATCTCTGTCTTCAATCGCGTGCCCTTACAGGCCCCGCATGGGTGAGCGGCCATCAACGCGTGCACCCTTCCCTTCGTTGATTCACTATCTGAGTGCTGAAATTTATCTTCGAGCTCAGTCACAATGCCCGGAAATTCACCTTTATCTCCACTTACTTCAGATCCAAAGAGAATCGTCTCCTTCTGTAATTCACTCCAAGAACTAAACGGATCATCTCGAGTCAGTCGAAGCCTCTTCATGGTTTGATCTAAGCGAGACGGGAAACGCAGCCACATAAAATGAGAAAGTTTCATGGCCTTAGCTAAAACACCTTCCTCCATACTGAGGTCTGGATTGGGGATGAGGATGTCGAGGTCAATCTCCATCTCTGTTCCCAACCCATGGCAAGTATCACATGCACCAAAAGGAGAATTGAACGAAAAGTTTCTTGGCTCGATTTCCCCAAATGAGAAATCACAATCTAGACAGGCGAAAGCTGTGCTCATCACCGTTTCACTTTTACCATCATCGACAACGACAACTCCTTTTCCTAACTTCAAAGCCGTCTCTAATGAGTTAGCCAGACGGGAACGTTCAATGCCCTCACGCTTGAAGCGGTCCACAACAACAGCAATGTTGTGCTTCTTTTTCTTTTCCAATGAAGGCAATGGGTCATCGCTCAACAAGACTTCACCGTTCACCTTCAAGCGAGCAAATCCTTCTTTCGCCGCCATCTCCATCATCTCACGATGCTCTCCCTTTCTCCCCCGCACCAATGGCGCCATCAAGCTAAAACGGTCTGGTGCCCCAGTCATGATCCTGTCCACTAACTGAGACGAGGTCATTCGATCAATTTTTTTCTTACATTTTGGGCAGTGAGCTTCGCCCGCCCGCGCAAAAAGGACTCGGAGGTAATCATAAATTTCTGTGACAGTCGCCACGGTCGACCTTGGGTTCATCGACCCTTTTCTTTGCTCAATGGCGATCGTTGGGCCCAAGCCCTCAATGCTCTCTACCTGTGGTTTATGGGCTTGAGTTAAAAATTGACGGGCATAAGATGACAAACTCTCCATAAAGCGCCGCTGTCCCTCGGCATAGATGGTGTCAAAAGCCAAAGAAGACTTCCCCGAACCTGACACCCCGGTTATGACCGTCAATTTATTTCGTGGAATCTTGAGAGAAACGTCCTTTAAATTATGTTCAGAAGCACGTACAATGGAAATATGTTTTTCTATACTCACTCTTTCATCACTTGACGAACTTTATTCAGAATTTCATCCACTCGAAGACCTTCTTTCTCGGCAAGAGCAACAACATCTTCCATCTCAATGTGTTCTTTAGGGAATCGTTTAGAGCAAGATTGTTTAACTCGAACCTTACCCCATGGAGTTTGGATTTCAATTATTTCTCTCGGCAAAACAACTCTTTCAACTTTTTCAACTCTAACGCCAAAAGTTGAAGTATGTTTTAGAATTATTTCCAAGACTCTCTCTTTTAGTTCTTCCCGGCAAAGCACTCGTACCTCACTCCCCAACCGACCCTTCTTCATATTCAAAGGGGAGGACGACACATCTAAGGCTCCCAAGTCCATGATGTTCGAAAGTACTGGCGCTAAATATTCTGCTGACATATCATCTATATCAAAAGAGCATCGGATCACTGTGTCAGCTAAAAAATCCTTCTCTTCAGCTCTCTTATTATTTTCCAAGATAGTCATTCTTAGAAAAGGAGGAGCTACTTCTGGCGTTCGGTGTGAGAGACCCATGCCAACTCCTTTTGAAACCCAAACCCCCTCAGGTGGCTCAAATCTGCCTAGAGTTTTTAGTAAAGCTGCACCCGTTGGCGTACAAAGTTCACTTTTTTCAGGATGAAAGACTAAAGGGCATTCCTCCAAAATCAATTGAGTCGCTGGAGCTGGCAGTGGCAATAAACCATGAGCACATTTCACTGATCCCTTAGCCACCCCAATGGGGGTCAAATACAAATGATCAATGTCCAAATGATCCAAGGCCAAACAGGAACCAACAATATCCACGATTGAATCAACGGCGCCCACCTCATGAAAATGAACATTCTCAGCCTCTTTGCCATGCACTTTCGCTTCAGACTTGGCTAAAGTGTCGAACACTGCCATGGCCATTTCCTTGACTTTTTCAGGCAGAGAAGATTCAGCAATGAGACTTCGGATATCAGAGAGATGGCGGTGATCATGATGGTGATTTTCTTCAGAATGGGCTCCCTGACTTTCAGGAGCAACCCACTTTTCTTTCTCAAGAACTTCAACTCTTAGACGTATTCCAGCAAACCCTCGATTCACGGTTTCTTCAACCAAAAACCGAAAGTCTTCGTCAAAATCAAGGGAAGCCAGGCTAGACTTAATGTGATCGATATCAGCACCTAAATCAACCAAGGCCGCCAAGAACATATCTCCACTAGCCCCTCCTAATGGATCAACTCTTAAAATTCTACCCACTAAGCTTTTGAGCGTAGGCGATTCTTTAGCTGGATACCTTCTTTTTTGAAAAGCTCGATCAAACGATGAGCTTCTTTCTCATCGACATTTCTACAAATACAAGGAATCGACTTTGAAAGAATCCCTTTTAAAGTCGACGCATCCATGCCCAAACTTTCTCGAGCAATCTCAAAGACTAGGTCTTTTTCTTTTTTATTTAGCTCAGGAAGGTATAGATTATAAAATCCACTTTCCAAAAGACTCTCAGACGACAGGTCCGTTTTTTTAATTTCACCTGCCATGGCCGACAATACCTGGGTCTGCATAAGCTCCGGCCCCCCATCTTTATCTAGGACACGGTCAAGGTCAGCCGATAAGTTCTTCAAAACAGTATCTGCACTGTCGAGTATCGATTCTTCTAAAAATTCTTCATTTTGATCAGCTAAATTTTCTTTATTTAAATTTTGTGAAAGGTCTGAGATCCCCGGCAAGTCTACGGTCTCAGTTTCAAGATAACGTGCGACTCCGGTCACCTTTGGGTCATTCTTTAACATCAACTCATCTAATCGTAAACCCATGACCGTTGGTCTTTTATTCCAATTGGCCGCAGGGAAATTCACTTCAGACTCAAGCATCAACTCCCACTGACATCGAGTGACCACATTGAGAGCCTCAACCAAAATTCTGGCCTCTCCAAAACTTAACTGGCTATAAACCTTGAGAGGGATGTGCTGTAAAATTTGGTGAGCTGTCTTCTCTTTAACTCCCAACTGCACGACCAAAGATTTCACCACTTCAGCCAGGTCTTTTTGCTCAACCTTCTGACGCAGAACCACTGCATATTTTTGAGCACTCATGATTTCTCTTCCATCGAAGCCATAATATTTTCATAATTATCTCGGGCTCGTTCATCTTCAGAATCCTTCTCACAGGCCTCTTTAGCCAGTACCAGAGCCTGTTCAACTTCTCCTTCACTCATCAATACTCGAGAGAGACCAACTGTAGAATGTTGTTCATAGCCCAAAGCCAAGCTTTTCTGAAAGTATTCCTTTGCCAGACTGAGGCTTCCCAGGCGTTCATAAGAATCTGCAATTCGAGAAAGAACAGCCTGATTCTTTGGGTCTTTATCCAGAAGTTTGAGCCACCAGTCGATCGCTTCATGAAAATCACCTTTTCCTCTAACGCTATCTCCCATTCCATAAAGCGCGAACACATTGCCTTCATCGTGCTCAAGTGCACGTGAGTAATAAAAGGCTCCCCGTTCATAATGCCTTAGACGGCGACAAGCATTTCCAGCCATCGTCAAGACATGGATGTGACGTGGCTCAATCTCCAAGAGTCGATCAAAAAATGCCAAAGCCTCTTCGTAACGGTGAGTCTTGTAATAAAGCTCTCCCACACCAAATAATGCGAAACGATCCTGTGGCTTGAGTTTTAAAGCATTCTGATAATACCCATCGGACACATCATGAAGATTTAGTCGTTTATACGCATCTCCAATTCTGACCATCACTTGGTGGTCTTTATGATTCTTCTCTAAATACCGACTCCAGTAGTCGATGGATTTGGCAGGGTTTCGATCTCCTCGGCAGCAATCACCGGCTCCCCTAAGAGCAAAAATATTTCCCGGGTCTTTCTCTAAAACTTTTTCGTAATATTCGACGGACTCTTCAAAGCGATGGGTGAGTCGTTTTAGATCGCCCAATCCAACCAAAACATAGGAATTGTCTGGTTCTAACTCCAGAGCTTCGAGAAACGTTTTTTCAGCTTCTGCGTACTCTTTCCTCTTTAGCTGGTCTCTGCCACGCTTAGAAAGTTCTACAACTGGTTTTTCTTCAGGAGAAGCCATGATTAATCCATTTCAGGCCCTAATCGTAGAGACCACGAACCAAAGGCAAACCGGGTAGAGCGACTACCCAAAAAATAAACTTCAGCCCTTCTTAAACCAGGACTTAACTTTCAGCCATGTCTTCGCAGGAAAACATTCACCCTTCTCACATGCTCCTGCCTTAGCATCTCCCTTGGAACAAGAAGCCTCCTGGGACTTCGATTCCTTGCAGGACGAAACTTTTTTACAATCCTTTTTTGCTCCACAAGACTTCTTTTCCTCACAATTGGATTTATTGCTCAGACGACACGCCTTCTTTGTTTCACAACTTTTCTTTTTCTCACAGGCTTTGATTTGTGCTGGATCGCAGTCTTTTTTGGAATCACAAGCATTCGCTTTTTTAGATCCACATGCCTTTTTGCCCACGCACGACTTCTTTTTGTCACACTTTGAGCCTTTCATGTCGGCACACTTCTTCTTATCAGCACAAGGTTTTTTTACCTCACAGGCTGAAGCCTTAGCCTTCGAACATGGCTTTTTGGCCATGCACGACTTCTTTTTCTCACACTTTGAATCTTTCATGCTGGCACATTTTTTCTTATCAGCACAAGTTTTTTTTACCTCACAAGCTGGAGCCTTAGCTTTCGTACATGGCTTTTTGGCAAGGCTCGAGCAAACTTTCTTTTCTTCTGCAGTTTTCTTAGAACATTTTTTACTTTCCTCCTCAGCACCTCTGAGAAGAATCGGCAGTGATTCTCCACGGTCATTAATGTAGCGCATCGCTTTAAGATTTGTTCTGTATCCATCAGAAGAAGCCTTAACTTTCGCCAATTCTCCTAGGTGGGACTCTGTTGAGTTCAAAGCGTCAGCCCAAAGAGCTGTGCTCAGAAATAAAAGACAGATAAAAATTCTCATAAATTTAGTAGCCATTGGCAAATGAAGTGGGTCAATTCTTACGACTCAATTTAGTCAACAAGATTAAGTACATGCTACCCAACAAAAGAAGGACTTCCCCAAGGGTGATCAATAGATATTCAATCGGTCTATAAACACTCACCTCGCCGTCATCATCCTTGTAAAACATACCAGTCGCCCCTTGAGCACTCAATTCTTCAGAAAAAGCTTTGGGAGCCCGAATAGGATATTTCTCCATTGAACTCCAAGATAAACCCCTTCCATCTACGGGCAGTAAGCTTTGACCTTGTAACCAAAGGTCTGGTCTAAATTCAAGCAACTCTGGTTCAACAACACTCAAGGGCACAGAAGGACCTTCGTTCACTTGCTCCTTCTCTTCTTCCAGAAAATCTGAGAATAAGTCGTTAAGGTCTTCCTCCTTACCTTTTTGAGCATAAGCCTCAGGATCTTTCTCAAAAAGAGTAAGATCTTGTTGGTATGATTTCCACTCTACCAACTGCTCTTCTAAATCTTTTGGAGCCCGTGCCTCACGTTCCTCTAAACTAGGTCGTAAAATAGCATCTCCGCTAAATAAAAAGGATTCAAAGCTCACTCTAAGGGGGTTCACCATCATCACCCACCACTGACTTCCCTGCACGTGATTATGACGAATCAAAGCTCCCCCCATGATCAAAAGGGGTATCAGAAGGACCGGCAGTAATCCAACCGCAGCCAAGGCAGACTTGATGGCAGCAGACATAAATAGACCCAACGCAATGCCGAAAAGATTGAGCAGTAATAAACTCCCCAAACTTCCCATTAGACCAAAATCAAATGGTGCAGCAAGATATCCCTCAGTAAAAAAGAGGATCAAAGCTAAAAGAACGACCTGAAAAGCCGAAAAACCAAAGCATGACAGCACTTTAGAGCCTAGGTAAGCTCCAAGACTGGTCCCATATAAGAAATCCCGTTTGAGCTGCGGTATCTCAGTATTGATCTCTCTGACCCCTGATATTGCACCAATCCAAAGGGTTGCTGCCATCAGAGAAAAAATGGCGTTCGGGATAGGCCCATCGAAATTCCAACTGATGAAGGCTCCAATGAGAAGAGGCTGGATGCAACACATCAGCAGAAAAACTTTGTCTCGAGATTTCCTCTTAACTTCCCGTGTAAGAAACTGGCCCAAATTAGATAAAGCGCCTGGGCGCCTCTCTAAATCCTCACCTTCCTCTGAAGGGGTTCTCGTCACTTTAGTACTCAGTTCCTCTGCTCTCTTCACTCCCTCAGTTAGTCGGGCAAACTCTGGGGTTTTTGAGAACTTCTCACAATAATCTTCTTTTGAGTCTTCTTTCATTTTTTGAAAAAGAAGATGTGTTGAGCGAATGTTAAAGAAATAACGAGCCCTCTTTTCTTTTCCATAATACTGAAGGCGACCAATCTTGTCCAAAACCATCAGCTGGTCGAAATACTCCAAAGATTCAGCGCTGAGATTATGAGTGACCACGATCACAATGTGCCCTTGCCGTGAAAGTCGACGCAACAACTGCATGATCTCAACATCCGTCGCAGGGTCTAAGCCTGATGTCGGCTCATCAAAAAGAAGAATCGGCTTCATGTCAGCCACAATCGTCGTTCCGATATTCACCCTTTTCCGCTGGCCTCCACTGATCCCCTTTTCCCCTTCATTACCAATCTGAAGAAATTCAGTTCTTTCTAGCCCAAGAACGTCGATCGTTGATCGAAGTCTAGATTGGTACTCCTCTTCATCACCCTGAACTTTAAGCTTGAGAGAGTTCACGATGGACTCATGAACCGTGAGCTCTCGAAAAAGAATGTCGTCCTGAGGAATATAAGTGCACATAGAGGAAAACTCCTCTAGCCCGTTGATCGTTTTCCCCTCAAAAATGATATCGCCACCTGTGCGGTCCAACATCCCAGCCAGCATTGTCAGCATCGTCGATTTCCCACAGCCAGAAGGGCCCACCAAAGCCACCATTTGGCCTTTGCGAACACTCATCGAGACATCCTTCAGGATGTGATTACCTCGAAAATGGAGATCGATGTGAGATACATGTAAGCCCGAATCCACTAATGGACAATGAAGAATTGCCTTAATATCTGAGCGAAAAAAGATACTCGTTCGATCCACAACTTCTTCCTCTCCCGAAGCGATCGTTCGATTGAGTTCTGAATCACCTGATTTGTCTTGGTGACTCATTCTAAGCCTTAATTGGTCATCACTTTCCATTGAGAGGTTCAGTGGCACTCCCTCTCCAGAATCAGACCAGCCATCGGAACCTGCCCATAACGTAAGAGGCTTTTCAACGGAATGAATTCCAAGCCCCTCAAGGGCAACAAAAGGATCTTTTGCCCTAAGGAAAATTAACTTCTTCAATTCTTCAGGAGTGATTCCCCCAGACTGAATCACATGGAGATATATCTGCTCAGCCATTGGATCGACGACGACCATTCGGTCTTTCATTTGAACCAAGCTATCAACTGTGTCGTAAGCGATGGCGTGACTCATCTCACCTCTCACTTGCTGTACAATCAAAAGCCTCCAAAGATGATTTTCATCAAGAAGGTCGTGTATATTCCGACACAAGCGCATCACCTGCTGAAAAGAAAGACCATCAAACATGGTCCGAGCTTGGCGAATGAGAACATTATAGACCTCTCGATCAGAATCCTCAGTCACGTCATAGACACAATGGAAAATCAACAGCTCAAGCAGTCGCTCTGAGATTGCTAGATCAGGAGGTATTCCAGGGCCACCCCTAAGCTGGTCCACCAATTGAGACCGCAAAACCTCGATTTGCTCTAAAAGCTGATCTGTACTAGCAACAGCATTAAAAAATTCCTGGGTGAGGGGGTAACTCCGAGATGAAATAAAAAATCCACCACGGCCCGAAACTAAACGATAACCATTTAGAAGAACAGCTAGAGATTCAAAACTCAAAGACTCGGTGTGAGATAGAAGCTGCTCCATCAAGTCCACGAAAGTTCTAAATTCAAGGCTGTCTAAGGACTCCAGCTTCCTGAAAGCCCCCATCATGATCGTGTCGGGGATCGACTCCTCCAGGTCTTGATCAAACATCTCCGGAGCCATATCAAGACTCTTAAGTATCTGCCCCCAGGGAAGCTGGTTCCCTTTTTCTAGGGACATGATATCAAGAACCAGAAGTTCCATCTTGCCCATCTGCGTTTCCACCTCAGCCATAGGCTAATTTCGCCAGCAATTGGAAGCCCTCAAGGAGTTTAGGCTCATGCTTTACCAATGTATCAAAGCTCTCTCGCCCTAAATAATAACATCTAGCTGATTCTTCAGACAAAATCGAAGCCGATCGTTTAGAGTCTGTCGTCAGAGCTAATTCTCCAAAATAATCTCCAGCCTGAAGACCAGCCGAGAACACCACTTGTTCACCTACCTTGACTTCAATTCTCAGTTTCCCTTCAACACAAAGGTAAAATCCATCTGGATCATCATTTTGAAAAAACACGGCTTCCTTAGCTTTGTACTCTTTCAACTCAAAGGCACTTACAAAACGAACCAAAAAGCTGGGATTTAACATCTCCCCCAAGAAGGTTGAATAGCGAATAAAATGATAGGCTTCATAATTTTCCAGAAGAGTCCCAAAGGTCTCCTTGGTTTCCTCGTGCTCTTCCAAACAGGCGCGAGCCTTACCCAGTGGTATCGTCAATAAGAGAACCATCGATGAGGCAACGAGCATTGTTCCCTTCGAAACCTCACTCTCAAAAAGCTCAGACATTCCAAACACTTGATTTTCATAGATGATCTTTTCTAAGCGATCAAAACGGCCTTCTTTGCGCATGGAGTGAATGACTCCTGAAACCACCACCAAAAAAGTCGGTTCATCCTCTCCGACTTGATGAATGATCTCTTTATCTTGATAGAGCTCGAGCTTCGCCTCACCAGCCAGACGAGAGAGAGAGGCTGGAGTTGCCCAAGCTAACTCTGGTGTCTGCTGAAGAATTAAACCGATATCGATGGAACGCAAACGAGATATCTATTTGGTCACTAAGGAGAAATGATAATAGCCACCTTTTCCCAGAGCATTGATCACAAATTTATACTTATCTTTCTTCTCAGGGGTGAAACGAATCGTTACTTTGCCATCACCAGGTTCACTTTTCAACAGAGTTTCTTTACCCTTACGGTCCAAAACGGTGATCGTCATCGCCTCCACGTCATCGTCACCACCGACAACTGCTAAATACTCTTGTCCTTTAAAAAGTTTGATTCTTTGCTGAAGAACGCCTTCGTTAGCAAGGAAACCTCGACGTTCACCCCGCACATTGACGAAGCCCTCGTCCTTAAACCCCATGAGTAATTCCATTGCCTTGCTACTCGCAACTTCCTCTGAAGCCCACAGCAGGGCACAAGAAAGGAGGCCGGCCAACACAAGCTTTAACGAGGTCCAACTCTTTTTATTTAGTTCCAGGGAATGCTTCACTTCATCACCTCCTGCAACTTCGATTTGATCTGTTCTAATTCCTTCTCTGTCAGAGTCTCATCCTCCATGGCTTTTTCACATATAGAGTTGAGCTCATAAAGGGGTTGAAAAAATGCTTTATTTTGCCCGGAGACTCTAGAAATGACCCTAGAAAAGTAATCCAGATAATCTTCATCCAAATAAGTGTAGGCAAAAGCCTCTAGCTGCTCTCGGGTGAGCTCTTCAACAGCTAACTCTAGACTCTGGTACCACAAACCACACTCAAGAGCAACCCCATAGCTATCTAGCCGAGGCTGATCCTTCTCGGGAATGTTTTTTGAATCTTTTAGCAGAAACATCAAGGAGGCGCGAGCCGTCGTGAAGGAGAGCATCAACTCGTTGCGACTCCATTGGGTTTTGGAAACCATCAGTCTATAGAACTGATCAATTTCCTTTGCCATCACTTCGGGCAAATCAAGTTTCTTTGCTCCGCCCAAAACCTTCTCTGCCAACCGAAGGATAATATTGTTATTCAGCTCCTTTAACCCGTAACCGGCCACAGAAAAAATCCGACCCATTGCAAAGGTCGACTCTAAAGCCTTCTCCTGAGCCATCACCTCAAGATCCAACCGGAGAACCCCTAAGTTTTTCTTCTTAATTTTAACCACCAACCCTTCGCTCTCAGCTTCACTGAGAATTTCCGAAGGGCTTGGAAGAGCAAAGAAGTCATCGTTCGCCAGAAGGCTTGACGTTAATAATAGCAGGGTGGGTATCCATTTACATACCGCCCCCCGACAAAAAAGATCTCTCATGACCATCAGCATAATAAAGTCGTCTTTATTAAAGAACAGGGCTTAAAAACTCAAGTAGATTCTTGTTTCTTTGTGTTATTTTTATTCTCAGGCAAAAAAAAACCCGGCCGTAGCCGGGTTCCTAAAATGAGCTAATACTTTAGCTTACTTGAGGTTATCTTTGAAAGCTTTAGAAACTTTGAAAGTCAAAGTTTTAGATGCTTTGATCTTGATGCTAGCGCCAGTGGCGGGATTAACACCTTTACGGGCAGCACGCTTAACCCTCTTGAAAGAACCAAAACCAACAATTGTAAGGCCTTCAGCACCCTTGCCTGAAGTCAAAGACTTGATCGCAGAGATAGTGTTTTCAACCGCACGCTTGGCTTCGGCAGCCGTTTCGTATGCAGCGGGGGCTTTCTTGTTTGGGGGAGTTGTTAGAAAATCAATCAATTCCTGTTTTCCAGCTACGGCCATCGTATTCTCCTGTGAAATGGACGGATAAATAATGTATGCTTAAGGATAATGCATGGGACCCGAATCGCGCAAGGACTATTTTGCTGGGCCCCCGTCATCAATGAAACGAGAGCAACCTACAAAAACTTCTTGAAAAAAATATGGCGCTCATTAACGATCACTTTCACAATATTATAAGCAGATCAAATCTGCTCCGCATCTCTAGCAAGTCCTTGAAAATCAGAAGATTACGAATATCGCAACTTCAAATTCCAAAAAGAAACGCTCTCTTCCGGAGGCCCTTTATAACTGCCAGTAGAGCGCATCAGGGCCCAACATCGCGGCCCATTCCTCTGCCCTAGCCATGATGTCGATCAAGACTGGGGCGTGCTCTTCGCTGAAAAGCCCTTCAACTTCCTGTGAAGCCCAACCTTGATAACACTGATGGCCAACCGCCAAGATGACGGCATCGTAACTTTCCAAAAATGGATCACAGCATTCCAAACCCGACTCTGGAAGAATCTCTCCCAAAGGCACATGTGGGTCATGGGCCAAAACATCGACCTGATACTCCTTCAGTTCACTAATGAGCTCCACAACCTTTGAATTGCGAAAATCAGGAACGTCTTCTTTAAAGGTTGTTCCTAGAACCAAAACTCTAGCGCCACGGATAGCCACCCCTTCCGAAATCAAGAATTTTACCGTTTTCTCAACTACCACCTTCGACATACCATCGTTGATTCGGCGGCCAGAAGTGATCACCTGAGGCGTATAGCCTAGCTCCTCCGCCCGGTGAGTCAGATAATAAGGATCGACACCTATGCAGTGCCCACCCACCAAACCGGGGTAAAAACGAAGAAAATTCCACTTGGTTCCAGCTGCTCTAAGAACATCACGTGTGCGAATCCCCATCTTGTCAAAAATGATGGACAACTCATTCATCAAAGCGATGTTCAAATCTCTCTGAGTATTTTCTATGACCTTGGCTGCTTCAGCCACCATAATGGATTCTGCTCGATGAACACCAACCGTCACAATGCTTTCATAAAGCTCTGCGACCACATCCAGAGTCTCTTCATCCTGGGCGCTAACCACCTTGATAATCTTATCAATTGTGTGCTCTTTATCTCCAGGGTTGATCCTCTCAGGACTATAGCCTACCCTAAAGTCAGTCCCCTGCCTCTTTCCAGCCTTCTCCAGTATCGGCAGACAAACCTCTTCGGTCACCCCTGGATAAACCGTCGATTCATAAATCACAACGACATTATCACTCAAATGAGGAGCGATAGACTCTGAGGCCCCCTCTATAGGACCTAAGTTTGGACGTCGACTAGAGTCAACCGGCGTCGGCACAGCCACCACGATAAAGTCTTGGCCAGCTAACTTAGAAGCGTCATCCGTGTAATCAATCTTTGCTGCCTTGAGGTCTTCGTTCGACACCTCTCCCATTCTATCTTCAAAACCAGACAATTGATCCAGTTTTTCCTTTTGCAGGTCATAACCGGTGACCACGTGGCCCGCTTTTCCAAAGGCCACCGCCAAAGGTAAACCCACGTAGCCTAGCCCAACAACAGCAATCCGGTTAGGCATCAAGACTCCCTTAGGACATAATTTTTGGAAGCCGCTCTTTCAATGATTGCCTCCTGAAGCGTTTGAATTTCATCACCTTTCATCGTTCGGTCTTTTCTTCGAAAATTCATCGAAAGAGTCATGGAAACCTTCCCTGTGGGAATCGAGTCTCCCTGATAATTTCCCTCCCATTTCAAATCCTGAATCAGCTCTTCATCAACATTGAGAATAAGCTCCATCACCTCCCCCAAATGAGTCCGCTCGGGAACAAGAAGACTCAAGGCGAAAGACACCGCAGGAAAACGCTCTATTCCTCGAAAGGTTTGTTTTGGCTTCTCCGCAATAGAACGAACATCTCTCAAAACAGCAAACGATAATCGGTGCTTAAGCCCTAGTGCCTTATGCTGACCAGGATGAAGTTCAGCAATATACCCAAGCTCCCGACCCTCACCCATCACCATCGCGACTCTTACGGGGTGAGCCAAAGGAGGTGTCTCCTCAGTGGCAACCACCTTTAAACCTTCCACTCCTTGTCTTTGCAGAAAGTCCATCAGGTCATTCCTGACACGAAAGAAACCTTCCCCTTGATCACCTGCTCCATAGTGGGACAAAAGAAGCTCTTCGCTCTCCACCGGCAACAAAGCTTCCCCTTTGAAAAATACTTTCCCAAGCTCAAAAAGTGAAAAGCTTTCCAAGTTTTTTGCGTTCAAAGCCCACGCTTCCAAATGCCTCACTAAAATTGAGGTCCTCATGTGAGTCTGCTCTCTCGAAAGAGGATTCGCCAAGGCCATTGCTCCATCGGAGGAGAGTTTCCATTTCTCTAACTCCTCTAAGGACATAAAACTATAAGTCTTCACCTCATGGTAACCCCTCGCGACCAAGTGATCTTGGAGCTCACGAGAACGCTTCAGCCAAGCACTCACTTCACGAGTTTCCAGATTGAGTTCTGGGCACTTTGGAATAATTCGGTCGTAACCAATGACTCGCCCAATCTCTTCTACCAGATCGATCGGATCCTCGACATCTTTTGTATTTCTCCAAGAGGGCACGGTCACTTCCCATGGGCCTTCATCTTCACCTTCTACGACAAAAGAAAGTCGCTCTAAGGCTGATTTTTGTTCGCCATGGTCAATAAAAAATCCCATCTTCTTGATCACCAACTCTGGAGTCAGTGGAATCTTTCTTATCTCAATCGGCGCCGGGTAAACATCAATCAACGACGACGCTAACTCCAAGTTCGGGCACGTTTCCTTCAGAATTTCAACAATACGAGAGATTGCTTTGGGAGCGTTCTCCGGATCCAAAGATTTCTCAAAACGCGCAGAAGAATCTGTTCTAAGGTCAAAACGTTGAGCCGTCTTCCTGACATTTAGGGGCGCAAAGTGAGCCGCTTCAAGAAAAACTTCTGTCGTCGCTTCAGATATACTAGAATTGGCTCCCCCCACGACTCCAGCTAGAGCCACCGCTTTTTTTCCACTTCTTATGACAAGACACTCCTCATCCAACTCGATGTCTTTTCCAGTTAAAGCTGAAAAGGGCTCGTTTTTTGCAGCCCCCTCAACAGAAATCTCTCTGCTTTCCAAAACAGCACTATCAAACGCATGGGTCGGTTGCCCCAGTTCCAGCATGACAAAATTTGTTGCATCGACAACATTGTTAATTGGAGATTGACCGACTTCCTTCAAGAGGTTCCGCATCCACTTTGGAGAAGGCCCAACGCTCACCCCCTTAATCGATAGGCCACAGTAACGACGACACAGAGACGGATCTTCAATTTTCACCTGAAATCCATCATGGCCCTTCCCCTCACCTAAATCAGCAAAAGCTGGAAGGCTAAACTCTTTTTCTTGAGTCGCCGCCAATTCCCTAGCCAAGCCGAGATGACCCCAGAGGTCAGGGCGATGAGTAATAGCTTTATTATCAAGATCCCACTGAACTCCTAGATCAGAAAAAACATCACCTGCTTTTTGCCCCACCTCAAAGCCCTCTAGCTCAATGATCCCTTCATTGTCTTTTCCAACGCCAAGTTCCACCTCTGAGCACAACATACCATGACTAGGCTCCCCACGAAGCTTTGCCTTCTTGATGGTGAAGTCTCCCAACTGACATCCAACTGGAGCCAAGATCGTCAGTAAACCCTCACGCACATTGGCCGCACCGCAGACAATGTCCAATTCATCTTCCCCATCATCAACCTTACAACACCTAAGTTTATCGGCATTCGGGTGAGGACTGACTTCTTTGACTTGGGCAACTTTGAACTGATTCAGAAACTCAGCTGTTGGGCCCTCAATAACCTCTTCTATCTCCGCCGTCGATACCGTGAAGGCCTTCGCCATTTCGGTCGGACTAAGACCCTCTAGGTCAGCATATCGCTGTAACCAATTCCAACTGACAATCACGACGGAACTCCTAAGCCAATTGTTCCACGAACCTCAGATCACTACTGAGGAAGTGACGAATATTATCTATATCGTGATGGTTCATCACCAAGCGGTTCAGACCCATTCCAAAAGCAAAGCCACCCCACTCATCGGGGTCAATCCCACAGGATTTCAGCACTCGAGGGTGAACCATGCCACAGCCCATGAGTTCACTCCAACCCACTTTTTTACAAACAGCACAACCCTCGCCCTCACAAATAAGACACCTTAGGTCTAACTCAAAACCAGGTTCAACAAAGGGAAAGTAGCCATGGCGCAATCTGACCTCCACCTCACGGCCAAAAACTTCTTTGAGCATCGTCCTCAAGAAATAAACCATGTTGGCAACAGAGATGTCACGGTCGATCATGATGCCCTCGACCTGATAAAAGGTGTTGTCATGACTTGCATCAACATCTTCACAACGGAAGACACGCCCAGGCGCAATACCACGAAAGGGTGGCTGAATTTTCTCCATGGTACGAATCTGAACCGAGGACGTGTGGGTTCTCAGCAGAGCCCCATTTTCCATAAAGAAAGTATCTTGCATGTCCCGGGCAGGATGCTCAGGAGGAATGTTTAGTGCTTCAAAGTTATGCCAATCATCCTCAACTAAAGGGCCTTCTAAAACTTCAAAACCCATCCCGATAAAGAGGTCTTCGATTTTTCTAGAATAACGAGTTAAAGGATGAAGTGCACCACAATCCGTATCGGACGGAAGAGTCACATCGATCCACTCAGAGTCGAGTTTTTCATTAACCTTCGCCTCTTCCAATTCCCTACGGCGATTCGACCAAGCCTTTTCTAGACGACCTTTAGCCATGTTTGAAGACTTACCCAACTCCTTTCTTTCTTCAGGAGTCGCGTCTTTCAAGCCTTTGAGGATGCCCATCAAAGCGCTTTTCTTCCCCAACTGCTGACTCTTCCAAAGGTCGAGCTGAGGCAATTCATTGATGGCCTCTAGGGCTTTGAGGGCCTCTCTTTCTAGACTATTAATATCCGTCATCTCTCGCGAGTGTAGAATGTCGAAAACCCTGTCAATTCAGCAATGATGGGCTCAAAATGAATTTCAGAAATTCATCGACCTCCCCTGTGAATTCTCAACCCTTGATTCTAGAGG
>Ga0233432_10001953_pt1 | contig 19484 bp, 15 predicted proteins | sample SI_122_August201_6_FD_179870 | JGI IMG/M metagenome (GOLD analysis project Ga0233432, IMG submission 179870) | Seawater microbial communities from Saanich Inlet, British Columbia, Canada - SI_122_August2016_10_MG | ecosystem: Environmental > Aquatic > Marine > Inlet | place: Canada: British... | reverse complement strand
CATCAAGCACCAAGTCCCTGAACTGATGTAACAGCAACGGTCGTCGGTCATCGGTATGGCTGCAATGGCCGAGGCCGTGTCGTGACAAGCCACAGCAATCACGGGCACATCATCTAAACCAGTTTTCCCCTGAACCTCGTCGGTTAATTTCCCAATCACCGTTCCAGGTTGAACCGGATCACAGAGAATCTTAGAGTCGAGTTCGAGAACTTTTAAAACTTCTTCATCCCAACTACGGGTTTCGACATTCAGCATCTGAGAGGTCGAAGCATGGGAGAACTCACTCACCTTTTCTCCACTAAGAAGAAAGTGAAAAACATCAGGCATAAAAAGCAAGGTCTTGGCTAGGGGCAATAGTGGGTCTTTGGACTCCTGCATCGATAGAAGTTGGTAGGCTGTATTGAACTGCATAAAAGCGATACCCGTTCTTTGGTAAAGGTAGGCATCTGGCACTAGTTCTGACATTCGGTGGAGCATTCCGTCGGTTCTAGAGTCCCTATAGGCATAAGGAAAGCCCAAGAAACGGTCTTTCTCGTCCAAAAGGGCAAAATCGACACCCCAAGTGTCTACCCCAATGCCGTCGGCATTCCCTAGCTTTGCAGCCTCTTTGAGCCCCTCGATGATCGACTCAAAGATCCTCACGACGTCCCAGTGATCTTGGCCATGGAGAGTCGAAAGACCCGTTGGAAAACGAGCACACTCTTCAAGGGAGATTTTCTCTCCATCAAAAGTTCCTCGCAGAACTCGCCCGCTCTCAGCGCCCAAGTCCACAGCCAGATAATGATGATCTTTCAGGGATTTCTCCTTTTAGGAGGGCGGATTATTCGAGGAGGCTCCTGTCCGCAAAGCCAGAGCCAAGATGCCCTTTTCCTAGCCTTCAAGAAGACAAGATAGCCCCATCCTAAATTCGGAGAAGCCATGGAAATTCAGACCATCACCCACGAAGGGCTCCAAGCCATTGAGCTTAAAACCCCTGCCCTGCGCTTGGTCGCCGTCCTTGATTTTGGACCAAGAATTGCCCACCTCTCCGGTGCCAATGGCGAGAATCTTCTTCTTTGGGAACCAGAAAAATACACCCGCGGCCCTTGGAACCTTCGCGGAGGACATCGAGTTTGGGTGAGTCGTCCCCAAGGAGATGAAGCCGAAGAAACCTACCTTCCGGACAACGAACCTTGTACGTTCGAACTCCATGACGATGGCTTTGAAGTTTTAGGGGCCATCGACCCGAATGTTCATATCCAAAGAGGTTTTCGAGTGACCGTTGTCGACGACACTCACCTTCAGGTCGAAAATCGCCTCATCAATCACTCTGAAATGCTATACAGCGGAGGAATCTGGGCCCTAACCTGTTCCCTTCCTAAGGAAAATACCCTCTACATTGTTCCTGTTGGTGATGGCAGTTCTTGGGACAACTTCCAATACACCGTCTTCCGCACTTGGGCTGGGCACGGTCAAGGTGGCATCAACGACCCTCAGTTCCAGTTCACCGAAGACGCCCTCGTCACGACGCCCCAAGGTAAGGAAAACAAGCGAATGGTTCAAGCCCATAAGGGCATCATCGCGATGGTCGACCCAGACAGAGGCCAAGTCTTTGCCAAGCGCACCTCCTTCGACCCAGAGGCTCGCTATCCCCTCAACAGTAATATTGCCATTTACGTAGGCCCAGACAACTTCATGGTCGAGATGGAAACCATGGGCCAAGAGTGCACCCTCAAGCCAGGCCAAGGCATTTCAAGCGTGGAAGAATGGACTCTTCAACCCATGGACACCACCATTGAAAATTCATCCCAAGTAGAATCTCTCTTCCTCCCTAACTGAAAATCTCCTCTAGCCGGTCCAATCGATAGGCAAAGATTTTCTCAATATCTTTTTTCACCCACGCCTCCCGCAAAAGCCGGCCCAAGGGGCCAAAGCGCAATTTGTAACGAACGTGGTCGGTGATGAGCGTTCCTCCCGCCACCCTTTCAAAGGTGTGGGTATGGTGCCACTTTTTATAGGGCCCCTTGAGTTGAGTGTCGACAAAACTCGTAGGAGAGTTCCACTCATCAATCCGAGTTCTCCAACCCACGGGCACCCCGTGTAGCTTAAGACGGTAGTCGATCAAAGTGCCTTCATCCACATCTGGCGTTGAGACCTTCAAAATCTTAAACTGAAGGAAAGGCGGTGTGACCTTCTCTAAGTTCTCTGCTCGACTAAAAAAGTCAAAGACCTCTTCCAGGGGTCGAGAGCTCCACTGTCGAACCACAAGGGTGTGCCCTCCTTCTTTTTCTTCTACGAGCAAATTTGCCAAGGCCTTCTCTAAACGATCAAATTTGAATGTATAGCCGCTAGAGAGTAATTTTTTGGGTTCAACTTTTTGCCCCTGCAAGACGACGACAGCCATCTCGCCCAAGACCAACTTCAACGCTAATGCTGGAGCAGGAAAAGGTGCAGGTAACTCCAACTGACTCGCCAAAGCCTCTGTGAACTCTTTGTTGCTCACTGCATTGGGCGCTACTCCGTTGAATACGCCAGTGAGGTTTTCATCCTCTAAAATGTGCACCGCTGCTCCAACGAGATCTTCAACATGAATCCAACTCATGACCTGTTCCCCACTTCCAAGTCTTCCACCAAGCCCATTTTGGAACAGAGGCAACATTTTTGCTAAAGCTCCACCTTCTCTCCCAAGAACGACTCCAATCCGTAAAATTGCTTTTCGAACCCCCTCTTCTCCATCATGACTTTTTTCTTCGAATGCGCGTTCCCAATCTCGGCAAGTCTCAGCCAAGAAACCCTCTCCTCCTAAGCTGTTCTCGTCGACAATCTCTTCGCCACAGCTTCCATAAAATCCTACAGCTGAAGCATTCACCCAAACTTTTGGCCACTGACCACACCTAGCAAAAGACTTCTTTAGATCTTCAATTGCACCCACCCGTGAAGATATGATTCGAGACTTAACTTCGGAACTCCAGCGCAAACCAGCGACATTCTCTCCCATCAAATTAACGACTGCGTCGATTTTCTTCAGTTCCTCATCGGAGTCTTCAGACAATGGCCAATGAACATGGGTATGAGGAACCGGACATATCATCCGAACTTTTTTTTCTGAGCGACCACAGAGCCAAAGCTGATGGCCTTTACGCGCCAACTCTAAAACCAATTCTCGGCCAACCATACCGGTGGCCCCAGTCACAAGAATCTTCATCAAGGAAGCCTTACACTGAGGTTAGCATAGAGAGCATCGCACTTTGAGGCCATGATGAAATCGTTCAGATGAAGGCCTTCAATTTTATGGGTCCACCACTGCACAGTCACCTGACGAAATTCAAACAACATCACAGGATGGTGTTTCTCCTCTTCCGAGCAAACAGCAACTTTATTAACAAAAGACAATGACTCTGCATATTTTGAAAAAGTGAATGTTTTAGATATCTTCAATACTGGAGTTGATGTATCCAACTCCCAACCATCGAGCCCATTCAAATACTCATCAATCTCTTGTTCCGTCGACTTTGGCGCACCAGCACGACATGGTTGACACCCTTCTTTATTTAGACTCATAGAGACTCTCCTTCATTCATCCTCAAATCTTAGGGGAACTCAACATTGAAGAAGGGCCTCTGACTAAACGGTCTCTTTCCCAAGCCATGTGTCGATGGCTTCAAAAAGGGTCTTCTTTTTGACTGGTTTCGTCAAATGGTCATTGCAACCTGCTGCTTTACTAAGGGATTTCTCTTCTTCCCGAGCATATGCCGACAAGGCAAGAATTGGCATAGGCTTCTTTCCTTCTTTCACCTCTATATTTCTAATCGCTTTGGTCGTCTCCAAGCCATCCATCACTGGCATTTGTATGTCCATGAAAATCAGGTCATACTCTGTATTCTTATAATGCTCTAAACACTTTTCTCCATTATCTGCAAAAGTGATCTGATGGGGAGATTTTTTGAAGTACCTCTGCATAAGGAGCTGATTATCCTCGTTATCCTCAGCTATAAGGATACGAAAAGATCTATCATCCCCAGTCTCAACCTTAGCTTCAGAGGCGGCCTTAACTCTCCTAAATGAACTCACGTCTCCATGAGATTTTTGAAGGGGCAAGATGATCATGAAGGTACTCCCCTTACCAGGCTGAGAGTCCAATGTGATGTTTCCATCCAACACCTCACATAGTCGCCGGCAAATCGACAGCCCCAACCCCGTGCCTTTGTATTTTTTTGAGAAGGAGAGGTCCCCTTGAATAAAGTTGCTAAAGATTGCAGAACGGTCCTCCGGAGAGATACCAATGCCAGTGTCCTTCACTTTGTACTGAATGTACTTGCCATCATCCAAAGGTTCAATCAAAACCTCGACCTTGCCTTCGTGTGTGAACTTCAAGGCGTTTCCAACCAAATTGACCAACATTTGCCACATCGATTGTCGGTCCTCGTGAATCCCCTCAGGCAAATCGGGGGATCTTGCGATCACCAAGGCCACACCAGGCTGAGCCAGCGAAATCATACTTTGCTTGAGCTCCATCAATAGTTCATCCAAGACAAAGTCAGATCTTTTTGTCACCCAATGGCCAGACTCAATCTTGGAAAGATCGAGGATATCATTGATGATGGACAAAAGATTTGTTCCTGTATTTCTGGTTGCCTCTACACACTCTTTTTGGTATGTATTAAGTTCCTCTTCAATCAGCAAGTCAGACATACCCAAAATCGTATTCAGTGGTGTCCGTATTTCATGACTCATATTGGCGAGAAACTCACTCTTGGCTTTCGATGCTTTCTCAGCTTCTTCCTTGGCGCTAAGAACAGCGGTTCGGTCCTCAACAACCGATTTCCTCATCGACTCCAAGGTCGATGAAAGGCGACCCAATTCATCCACCCCTATGATCTCGAGAGGCTTATCCATATTTTCGACCATATCTCTAGTCATACTCTCAAGTCTGGCGATCCGACCAATCACAGCTTTAATGAAAAACCATGAGGTTAAGCCAAGAACTAAAAGGAGGAAACCTTGAATCCCATAGATGAGAGCTCCCATCGAAGATGACCGGTGAGATATCTCATAGAGCTTCCCCTCTAATCTCTCTTGCGAAAATTTCTCTAGACCTTTTAACCGGTGAATAATATGCCTTTTAAGAAGAGCCAACTCCATGATCTCACGATTGGCATCTTCACTATTTGGCTGATCCAGATACTCTCGATATTTCTGGGATGACTTTTTAGAGTAGAGCCCAAAACTCTCAATGAAACCCATGATCTCTAATTGAAGATCTGGATAATCCTTGGTCAGCTCCCTAGACATGGCAATGGAAGCCATCACATCTTTCATTTTCCCTTCAGCTCGATCCAAGAATATTGGATCCTCAGTCAAAACGGCCTCTTCGTAAAAATTTTCCATCTCTCCGACCGCTGTTCGGGCTCGGATGATATCTTGAGAAGAACGGTAAAGGTTTTCGTAAGCAGACTCAAGGTCTAAATTAAGAGAGCGAACCGTGGAAAAGGTAACAGTGGTGACAATGATCACAGCCAGAAGTATGATCGATAAGCCCAGGTGAACTCGGCCCTGGAGGGACCTGGGGAAAAAGTTCATGGAGTCACGTCAACCTGAAACAATCCCTCGGGCTTCTCCTTTCCCATTGAGTAGAAAAGCCAAATCCCTTCCTTGGAATCCTTTGAACTCAATAGCTTGTAGCCTTCAGTCTCTTGATCGACTGAAATTGGTGGAGAGGCTTTACCCGTAAAAAGCATTTTTTTCCAATGCCTTTTGAATTGAGATGAATTTTTAAAAATATAATTCTTTAAGAACACCTTATGCGCTTCTCCTTCAAATAACACCACAGGTCGAATAGGTATTTTTTTAACCTGGAAAAGTTTTCCCAGATAGATGTCTCTCACCTGGTTTTTATCAAGGTGCAAAGGGGAGCTCGCATAAAAACATAATGACTCTGCCCCATAAAGAGGGCTCAATAACAACAGTAAGACCAAGAGTTTAGCCATGGTCTTAGAAGCTGTAAGTCAAACGAAGGGCACTCAGGGTCCAAATCCTGTCTTGGTTTGTATTCGTAGCAAAACCTTTAAAGACCGCTCTTCCATCAAAACGATGAAACTCTGCCTTACCGATGAGGTTCTCTGAGATATCATAACGAAGTGAAAAGGTCATTGCCTCCCGGTGATTGCCCGGGTCTGAAGAGGATTTCGTCGTGTTAGCCACGTAATCGCTATAACTCAAAGCGCCCGACAGAGGGCCGGGGTGGTCGTAGGTCAGCTCAAGGTACCACCCATAAGAGTCATCTGAACCTCCATTCACCTCAGTTCCAAGGGGAAATGCTGCTCCAATCATAGATGACACCGTCGATTTTAATTCTTCGGTGTACTCCGTCGAAGGCTGAAAATGATTATACTCAGCTCGAAGAGACCAATCATTCATGTGATGTTCGATTCCATAGATAAAGGTGTCGACATCTAGTCTTAGCCCTTTATCCATTGAAATTGGAATCGCAATGGGTAGTCCACCATTAAATAAATCAGTGGACTCAACAGAAATAAAGCCCCTCAAGGCGGCAAAGGAGGCATAAGCCGAGAAGTTGCCATCGAGACTTTCCCATCCCATCCAAGCACCTCCTACACGACGCCCATCAATCTCAGAGCTTGGAGAGTTAAAGCTATTTCGCATCGTGGTGGTGAAAAAGAAATCATCCCGTATATCGATACTTCCACCAAACAATCTAAAATTAGCCTCACCAAAATTTCCTAAGTGCTGATGCCCATAAAGATCTAATCCTTGGATATTGATCATCAGAGGGCGAAAAGACTCTGGGTAAATCGATTGTTGTGGCAATAAAGTGATTCGACCAGCATCAACATCACGATACTCGTTTTGAATCCCAAGTGGAAAACGAACTTTCCCTACTCTCACACCAATTTGATCAGTCAGTCGTGCGTCAAAGAAGCCAAAGTCCAGCGTTGGTTCAAATCCCCCTTCCTCCCCAAATTCTCGAAAAAGCACTTGAAGCGAATAGCGATAGCGAGGCTCGGGACTCCCTGAGATATTTAGCCCCATTTCTGAATAATTAATACTTCCCTTGGAACTTTCCTTGATCAGGTAGTCCCTCTTTGTCGATTTCAAAAAGGTCTGGGAGATAAAACCATGGAGTTCGGGCCTGAGCCACTCAGAAGAGTAGAGGCTTCCTAAGGCCAACCCCATGACCAAGAGAAAGCGAATCCAGATTTTCGACATCACAACGAACTTAAGCAAAGTTAGGCCAATTTAAGCCTAACCTTTCAATATCCAGATATTTTGAGGTGTTTTCTTTTATCGAAAACCCTCAGAGGCCAGTCTTAATAAGTTGGAACCGAAGCGTCCACTTTATCAGACCAAGCCTGAATGCCCCCTTTCATACTCTTAACATTGGAAAAACCATATTGCTGAAAGTATTTAACGGCTTGTCGGCTTCTAATTCCATGGTGACAGTGAAAAATAAGGAGTCGGTCCTTGGCTTCTTCCTGAATGATTTTTGTAGCTTTATCCTGATCCAGAATTTCAACACCTTCAATTCGAGCCATGGCTGCCTCTTCTTCAGGTCGGATATCAAAAAGGAGGGCTTCTCCAGACTCTAAAGCTTTCTGAACCTCCTCGACGTCCAAATCCATCGAAGATTCTGGATCGAAAATCTCCACACTTTCATCCACTTCAGGCCCACAGTATTTAGAATAAGCTGATTTCAGAACTTTAGAAATATTTCCCGAGTCATTGCCTTCGATACCACTCCGTTCGATCATATGAACGACCTTCCCGTCTCGAATGACCGCAATCGAAGGTGAACTAGGAGGAAAAGGGGCAAAAAAGGCTCTCGCCTCGTCCACAGCTTCACGATCAACACCTGCAAAAACAGTGTAAACACCTTGAGGCTTAACCTCTCCATCCAAAGAAGCTAAATATCCAGGCCTAGCGGCTCCTGCGGCACACCCGCAAACAGAGTTCACTAGAACCACGGAACTACCTTCCGCTTTATTTAAAGCATCTTTGACCTCTTGGGAAGTCTTGAGCTCTACGACACCTCCTTGGGTGAGTTCATCCCGCATCGGTTGGACCATGGCTGGATCGTACATGAAAATCTCCTTTTTTTAAACTATTATTTTTAGAAAAACGACTGTCAAGGTACTCAAGCAAGCAAATGACCAAATTTTACATTCTTAACAAAATTGCTTCAAAGCCTCACCATAAAACATTTAGCTTATTCATCTTCAATTCTAGTGCACGAGAAAGACTCTTGAAACCAACCCATGATTGCCATTGTTTTAGTGCCTTCATTAAAATGAGGCCTAACTTGAGTCTGATAGGACCTTCCTATCCTTCTTTTCTTTCAAATGATGAGCGATTAAATTTATTGGCCCCGATCTTAGATCTCACAAGCTTCAGTGGTGATCTAATTGCCCTCAGATATCTCACGGGTTGCTTATTTCTTTTTACCTGGGGACTCTCCCTCATTGGAGCATCAACTTTCTGGTCGAGTTTATGGCGCTCAAACGACAAGCTAAGCTATGAGAATTTTTGCCCACGCATTCTCCTCGGACTTAGCTTACAGGCCCTCTTCACCTTCGTCTGCCTCTACTTAGGCTTTCACCACCCCCTACTCTTGATTGGAGTAGGAACTCTCGCGGCTATCTCTGGGGGCCTCACTGTTTGGAGATCCTTTCAACTTAAATTTCCTCCGCTCGACCGTCACCTCTACGCCATCCTTCTTTTTGCAGGCATGGCAGCCATCAATCTACTGCGTCAATTTGGCTTACCCTCTGGCCAAGAAGCCTTTCAATACAGTTACTTTCTTCCAAGACTCTACAACGAACAACTCAGTCTTTTCCTCGTTGGCCCTCCAGTTCTGCATAAACATAACTTTTGGGGCTTTGAAGTTTTATTTACTTTAGGCGATGCCATCGGTGGGTGGCATTTGATGCAGCTTCAACTTTTTGGCTACCTACTCCTGACAGCATTCATAGGAGCCTACGTCTTGAGGAAGTATGGTTGTTCAAGATTTGGGTCTCTTCTCGGAGGCGTTTTAATCATGACCACTCCATTCTTCATTGAACATACATGGTACGTCAAGCCAATCCCTCTTGTCGCAGGCCTGTCTATTTTCATCTGCACTCGCATCCTCAAACAAGACACCTTCAGCTGGAAAAATGCTCTCGAGTTATGCTTCATCAGCTGGCTTTGCATTCAGTTAAAACTCACCTCTCTTGTGGTCATCCCAGTTCTTTTTATTTTTTGGATACGATCAGGCTTTTCCATTCCCCAAAAAATATCCGCTGTCTTTATCATCGCTATGCTCCTATGTCCCTGGCAACACCTTCGACATCACTACTCCCAAAATCCCAACTCACCAAAGTGGGAGGTTACACCAAATCATCAACCGGCAGAAACTCCAGTTCAATCTGCTCGACCTTCCAGTAAACTCCCTCCTCCATCAACCCTTCACGCCACAACGTCTTTTCTGCAAGAGTTCAAACCTTGGGTCTGGTTGCTGATCATCGCTTTACCGATTGCCTTCTTTTCTGGCTTCAAACCCTCCATTCTCTGCCTTTACTCTCTGGGGCTCGGGATTTATTTGTATCAATCAAATCCATACCCAGCCTTTGGCGATGCCTTTCGGTACACGGCCCAGTTCACTCTATTGATACCTCTAGCTGTCGCATTTGCCATCGATCGCTATCTGCTCAAAAATAAACTGCTCATGCTTCTTGTTTGCATTGGATTAACCCTCATTGTTTTTCGAAGAACCTCCACATCACTTGATGGAATGAAGTATTACAAGGGGTACCTAGACGGCAGTTCTAGCTTCTCTCAGAACGCCAAACATCTGGGCGTTGATCTCCTATCAGTCTATCTTCAAAAAAGAGCCGGCACAGATCATCTACTTTACCTCGGACAAGCTAATCTTGTCATTCGACACCCCTCGATCTTCCCCGTTGGCCCTTGGTCAGCTCATCTTCGGTGGCAAGAACTTAACAAGAGTGACTTCTTGGACTTTTGCTACAGCAACAACATTCGCTATATCCTTTATGATCACCAAAAGTATCACTCTTATTCAAGAGGTTTTGGAGGAGCGCACAATCAACATAGCTCCGCCACCCGATACTTCAAAGATGCGGTCAAGATACTTGGGCAACTAGACCCTTGGGTGATTGGTGGCAAAGGCGGCGCAACTCGTTTAATTAAGCTTCCCCCGCGAGATCAAGAAACAATCACGAGCTCTTTGAAAAAAGCATAAGCAATTCGTTTTTTCTCCAGCCAAGAGGCTCCCCAAAGTTCTTATGGGGACGTCTTCTAACCTTCTTTTTTGTCTTTTTTTCTAATTCTCAAGAAGAAGTATATCGATTCACCTGCATACTTCACTTTTCACCAATGAAAGGACAGATAGCTGCTTGTTTTATTTCAACCCAGAAACTTGAAGCGATAGTGCCTGACGCTGGTAAAGTTTGTGATAGAGGCCTCCTTGGCGTATCAATTCTCCGTGACTCCCTTGCTCGTGAACTTTCCCATGCCGTAACACACAGATGCGATCAGCATTTTGTATCGTCGATAGTCTGTGAGCGATGACGATCGTCGTTCTTCCCTCACGCAAAACCTTGAGGGCATGTTCTAACTGGTGCTCAGTTCGAGAATCAACACTCGCGGTGGCTTCATCGAGAATCAAAACCTTGGGTTGTTTCACCCAGGCTCGGCAAAAAGCCACCAATTGTTTTTGACCTTGAGATAACTGAGCATCTCCCTCTCCAATTCGACTGTCCATCCCTTGGCCAAGGGATCCGACAAACTCTTGAAGCCCTAGATACGAGACCGCTTGATCGATCTCCTCTTTAGAGATCGACGGGTCGAATAGAGAGATGTTCTCGGACAACGTCCCATCCAATAAAAAGACATCTTGGGGAATCGTTGCAATAGAACCCCTTAGCTCTCTGGGGTCCAACTGAGAGATGGGAGAGCCGTCAACAAACAATCCACCTTCGTCAATATCGTAAACGCGATTGATCAGATGGATGATGGTTGATTTTCCAGCCCCAGTGTTCCCAACCAAAGCCACCGTTTCTCCCGGTTCAAAATTTAAATCCAAACCCCTCAAGACGGGTTTCTCTGGCTGATATGCAAAGTGGACTCCTTCAAAACGAATAGAAGGCGTCGCTCCTGATAATTGATTCGGATTTTCTGGTGCCTTGATCTTCTCCGGTTCATCTTGTAGAAGTTTAATCCGTTCCACCGCGGCCATGGCTCCCTGGAAGGTATTGAACTGCTCAGCCATCTCTCGAAGTGGGCGAAAAAACATATTGATGAGAGTGAAAAAAGCAAAAATATCTCCAGGCCTCAACATATCTCCTCCTCCAAAATGAGTCAGAAAAAGAACCACCAGGGTGGAAAAATGAGTGATATTTTCTATCGTCGGCAAATAGACGGCGTACGCGTGAATGATATCTCTATACGCCTCTAAATAAGCTCGATTGCTAACATCTAGTCGCTCTTCATTTGACTTCGTGTGTCCAAATAGAGTGATCTCTCGGTGTCCCCCTAATGACTCTACCATTCGAGTATTGATGTCTGAGTTGGCACTTCGAACTGCTCGAAAGCCATCTCGAATGCTTCTCTTAAACCAAAGGGTGATCACTGCAAAAAGAGGCACCGAAAAAAATGTCACCATCGCGAGCCAAGGGCTCAGATAAGCCATCGCACACACAATGAACAAGAGCTTGGCCAAACTGCTCAGAACACCAACGACGCCTTCGGAAATAAATTTTCTCACCGACTCAACGTCATTGGTAACATGGGTGAGGACGGTTCCAGTGCTACTGCGGTCGAAAAAACTTCGTGGCAAACGCAACACTTTTTCGTATAGGTCGACCCTCATCGCGAACAACATCTTCTGCCCTAACCAAGCAATGATGTAACTCGAAATCACTCTTCCCACAAAACTCACCAGCAACAGCCCACCTAAAAAGATGGTTCGGTCCATCAGTCCAGCTAAGTCCTTTCCAGCCACATCCACATCGATGCCCTTCTGAATCACCAAAGGCATGATGGTCACACAGAAATCCGACAGGATGATCAGAGAAATACTCAGAACAATCAAGGCTGTCGACCGAGACAGATAAGGCGTCAGGATCTTCAACAGTTGAAGATCTAATCCTAATTCAAATTTTTTGAGAAAAGCCATCAAATCGACTCCGCCTCAAGTTCTGAATCCATCTGCTGAAGGTCAGCCAATTGACGGTATAGCCCATTGCCCGACATGAGAACTTCATGGGAGCCTTCTTCACTAACCCTCCCTCCTTCTAACACTAGAATTCGATCCGCATGTCGAATCGCCGAAATTCGGTGAGATACAATCACGACGGCTTGATTTCGACTTCGCTCCCGAATCACATCGAGGATTTTCTCCTCAGTCTCGGCATCGACAGCCGACAACCCATCATCAATCATCAGCAAAGAACGCCCTTTAAACAAAGCTCTCGCCAACGTTGCGCGCTGTTTTTGCCCGCCAGAAAGAGTCACTCCCCGTTCTCCAACCCACTCTTCATAAACTTTCGGAAAGTTGAGAACATCTCCATGCAGCTGAGCTTCTTTAGATGAAGCTTCAACCCGCCCTTTTTGATTCTCACTCAAGGCCCCTTCCCCTGGCAGCTCACTCAATGCAATATTGTCTTCCAATGGTCTAGAAAAAAGAAACGCATCTTGAGGCACCACCGCCATGGCATCGTAAAGCTCTTTGGGCCGAATCTCAATCACATCAATCCCATTGATATAAAGCTGACCGGGTTCTGGTTTTAAGACTCCCTGCAAGAGGTGCATCAAGGTCGTTTTTCCACTCCCGACAGGACCAGTGATCCCGACCACTTCTCCCGGCCGCGTTTCCAAGTCAATTGAACTCAGAACCTCTCGCTCCTGATCAGGGTAGCTGTACCTCAAACCCTTTAGGCAAAAGCTCAATCCTTCTGATTGATTTGGAATCTCTAACCACTCCTTTCCCTCAGGAGCCATCGCCAAGGGCTCATCCATGATGAGCGCGACCCTTTCCATAGCGCTAATGCCCTGTTGCATGATCGACATCACCCAACCTAAAGATAGGACCGGGAAGGCCAAGACCGCAACCATCACCTTAAACTGAAGAAGTTCACCAAGAGTCATTTCTTCCAAGATCACCTGTCGGCCTCCCCATCCCAAAAGAATCACTTCACTAAGCGTGAAAATCGAGATAAAAAATGGCCACAGAAATGCATTGTATCTCTCAACATGCATGTGCCGACGAATGTACTCTTCATTGAGGCTCTCAAACCTCTTCTTTTCCACTTCCTCTCGAGTGTAAAGCTGAATAGTGTTGATCCCGGTTAACGTTTCCCAAACACGATCGTTGATGGCCCCTACTTGGGCCTGTAATCTTGAGTGAAGAGGCTTCAGTCTAGGCATCAAAATCATGATCATGGTGACTAAAAAAAACATTTGGCCCATGACCATAGCCGTCATCGTTCCATCCAAAGCAACCAGAACCGGCGCGAATAGCACCAAGCGACAAATTGAGTTAGGAATGTACATGATTCCTGGGCCCAACAGAGTTCTGACATGCTCTAAGTCATTGGTACAACGGGAGATGAGGTCTCCGGTTTTATGACGAGCGTAAAAAGAAAAGTCCAAGGCACCCATTTTTTTGAATAGGTCTTTTCTCAGGTCGTACTCAACATCCCTCGAAAGGGTGATGATTTTCTTTCTCATTGCGTACATCCCATATCCAGCGACGACCATCAGAACAAGAACCCATACTCCATGACTGAGAATCACCTCAAAGTTATTTTCTCCTTGAATCTCATCCAAAATCCCCTTCATGGATGCTGGCATCAAGGTGTAGCCAATATTCTGGACAAGCAGCCAAAAAAAGCCAACCCCCAGCACCCACCCATGCCCTTTAAAATAGGGAAGGAGTCTCAAGAGGATTTTCATCGGTGAAAGGGGCTCGTGTACATGATCGCTGGAAAAACCCAGACTAGCAGATTATAAGACCCTGATTTTTTTGAACCCCGCTAGAACTAGCTCAAATTTTACCTTTGAATTCTCTTTGCCGTCAATGAAACCTCTAGAACTAAGTACCCGAAAGGTCTGGCACGGGCTCTTTAGCAACAACAGAAGCGCTCTTCCCCTTCAATGACATGATTTCAGATTCAGCAGAGGCTACCAACTCGGATTGATCTAATGCTTCAATAGAGAGGGTCGTTGTTCTCGACTCTCCCCCCTTCAATGTGATCACTCGACCTTTTTTTCTTTCAAAACGACGAGAGTTCGGAAAGTTTGTCGCGGGCTCCAAGCCCGTCACATATCCATCAGCTTTTCCTGCTGTATTTTTCCACTGCGTGAAACAAGGGAAATCTTTGAGCGAGTAACGTAAGACTGAGGCCTGCGAACTTGTGGCGTTTTTCAACATCACCACTGTCTGTCCTCCCTCTCCTTCACCGACCAATTCATAAAGATAAGCTTGTTCAACAAAACCCACCTCAGGTGCCCCATAAAGATCGAAACTATCGATTCCCTCTTGGGAGCGAGGATCCCGCGGCGCAACTCTGTTATATGGGGCAACCAAGCGAGAACCCTTCTCCAGAAGAGAGCCTCCATGATTGATATGATAGAGCATCTCGTGCTCTTGGGGATTGTTTCCAAGATTTGTCACATTGTCAGTGATCGTCATCTTGTTGGAATTGAAGGCTGTATGAATTTCAACGTTGAGGCGTAGAGCTGGGCCAAACATCATGGTTTCATCCACTTCTCCTTTCAAAGTGATGCCCTCGTTATCTATTTCAAGAGATACCATCCGAGCCGGAATATTTGCAATGTTTCCATGGAGAGTTAGGGGCACCTCAAATTCATTTCCGCTATAATCTAACACGGTGTCGACACCCGGGGCACCCATGCTGTTGATGCCGCACCGAACGAACCACTCGTTGAACCCCTTGAGCCAGCCTAGCCCTCCTCGGTCTTGTAAATTCATAAAGGCTGGATTGACAGGGTCTTTAACCGGTGAGTCCCATCCCAAAGAAACGTCACCACATTCACCCTTCCAAATACCCATCCCTCGCGTTGGGAGGACAGCAAAACACAGCTTGCCATTATTGATCTCAACCACCTGAACTCCTTCTTGGAGTCCTCCGTGCAAAACCTTTGACTGAACAGACCAACCCTTGACCTTGGAGCCTTGGCAATTCTCTGAGTTCAGATCCACCACCTTAAATCCATCACTGGAATTGGGGCATAATAAAGAAGCGTCAAAAACCTTGGTCATCATCTTTTTCTGAATTGTTGTTAATAGTTCTTATCTCTTGGATTATTTATCCGATGCCTTTTCTATTTGAGAAATCATCTCTTCTTTGGTTGGCCCTGTTCCATGGGTGACAAAAAATGCTGTCGCTGCATTCGCCATGACCAGTCGTTCTTTTAAAGGTAACTCACCAAGGGACGCACACAAGAAACCTCCATTGAAACTATCTCCAGCCCCAGCCAATCGAACCACATTGGTTTGACGTTCTTGTAGCGCGAAGGCCTCACCATCGTTTGCACTCGACGCTGCACCAAATTCCGGAGTGTGAACAACTAACTCATCAAAGCCAATTTTTTTTCTAGCAATAGACAAAGCTTCTGTCATAGCTGTTGGAGTCAGTTCCCGACATTCTACATCGATTCGTGAAAATAATTCCATCACCTCATGTTCATTCAAACTAAACGTCATTGGGATTTTACCGTTATAAGCTTTGATCATCTCTAGGGTTTTCAAAAATGATTCTGGAGATTTTTTCTTGATGTCGGCAAAATCGAAAAACATTCGACTGGGAAGATTCTCTTCTTCTACCTGCTCCATGAACCCCTCAAAGATTTCATCGAAGTTTGCCGTTAAAGACCAGTAACCCAGACCTAAGATATCTACATTGGAAAAAAGTTTCTTCATTCCTTCTTTTCCAAAGTGATTCTTGATATCACTCCAAGTCAAACTTGAGACCGCCTCAAGATTGCTCATCAACACCTTGCCATCTGTAAACTCTAGAGCAATGGTGAGGGCTGGGTCTCCCAAGGAGTGCAACTCACAGGTTTCTTTGAACTCCTCGTAAGCAGGGTCGATGGCAACTCCTCCATAAAGGCCAGGGAGAACAGGCTTCACCCCTAAACAGGCAGCAATTCTTCCCGTGTTGATCGCAAAACCACCTTCGCAGCGGCGTTTTGGAACTAACTCTACCCCAACTCCCCCATCTGAACGGTCCACTAACAATTCCCCAAAACTTCTAAGTTTTTCAACGGCACTGAAATCTGATGGGCTCCGTCTCTCTTCAACAATCTCATATGTTTCATCAACGAATCCATCACACCCCAATAAGATTTTCCCATTCATTGAGTTGATGTATTCGATATACTTTTTCATGCTGAAAGGCCCTTGTTTAACTCGAGGTTTTATTCGGATATTTTAATCCGAACATCCTATTCAGATAAAGGCCTCTTTCAAGTTCTTCGTTGATCAATCGTTCAAGAATTCCTATAATTCTTCTATGCCCATCCCTTGAATTGCTCCTCCATCGATGATAGAACAGAGCGATCCACCTTAAAACACCCGACCAGTTATTAGGTCCAAGGTCTCCGAAACTAAGTCAGTCGATGAGCTTCATCACCCGATACCACTCTTTTTCAGATAGAGTTGGCTGGATAGGGCCCTTCGGAACCCTCGATAATTTTTCATCATGAACTTTTTGATCAAACTCAGGGTTTGTAGAGGTGGGAATAGCCAATCCATGCTCCTCAACCATCACTTTCATTTTCTCACTTAAAGCCGCTAGAACATCTGAATTTTTTTCTTTCACATCTTCTCGCTCTGATAAATCATTTCCGAGGTGATACAACTCAAACTCTTCGTCTTCATAATAATAATGAAGCTTCCAATCCCCTTCGAGCAGGGCAGTCCCCGGCCGTGTTCGATAGAGTGGGTCGCGACTATCATCTTGTCCATCATAAGTCCCCTCAAGGTAAGCAGGGAAATGCCACAATAAGCTTCTCTCCCCTTGCTCTTTTGATGGATTCCAAAATAAAGTTGAAATATCTTGCCCGTCCAACTCATGATCTTCTGGGCGACCTCCTGCAATTTTAACAAAAGATGGATAGAAATCGAGATTTGTCACTGAAGTTTCACAGATGCTCTTTTCAGGCACTTTACCCGGACAAGAAACAATCAGTGGCACTCGTATCCCTCCCTCGTAAAGAGAACCCTTCCCTGCTCGAAGGGGGTTTTGTCGAGAGATGGTTCGCACTCCTCCGTTGTCCGACGTGAAGATAACCAGTGTGTTACCCGAAAGTCCATGATCCTCAAGAGCTCCAAGCACTTTTCCCACACAACGATCGAGTTCTTCGATCATGGCTGCATAAACTGGGTTAAAATGACGTTCGTCGCTCAGGCCATCTTCAATTTTCTTCTTGTACTTCTCTACGGCCTCATCCTTTCCCTCCAAAGGAGTGTGCACAAGATAGGTTGGGTAATAAAGAAAAAACGGATTGTCTCGGTGTTCCGCAATAAACTTCACCGCTTCCCCAGCAAGACGCTCAGGAAGGTACTCCCCCTCTTCACCGTCCTTTAGAGTTTCAATGCGGTAAGGAGAAAAATAACTGGGCGGATGACCTTTCTTGCATCCAGCAACGTTAAAATCAAAACCAAAGTCCAGAGGGTTTATTGAAACATGCCACTTCCCTATCACCCCGGTGTAATATCCCAAATCCTTTAACGCCTGCCCCATTGTTGGCAAATGGCCAGGGATATCTCCCTCATTATTTTCTACGGGAATAAGACGGCGAGTTGCAGCGTCTCCTCGGTCGGATTTAGCAACGGTGTAAACACCATGGCGACTAGGGTACCGGCCCGTGATCATATTGGCTCGAGACGGCGCACAGTTGGGAGCTGAGGCATAGGCATTGGTAAAGAGGCAACCCTCTGAAGCTAAGCCGTCAATGTTTGGAGTCTCATAAAACTGACTCCCCATCACCCCTAAGTCGGTCCAACCCAAATCATCGGCGTTGATGAGAATGATGTTCGGTTGTTTAGAAGAATTACTTTGATGATCACTCATAGAAGGTCATGATGAACAAGTCCTAGGCCCTTCAACGAAGATCATCTCCAATATAACTCATCACCATGAAACCGATGCTTAAAACTTTTCACCTCATTCTCCTACTACTGGCCTCTTCATCATTGTTGGCTGAGACCAAGGAGTCTCAACAAACTCTCAAGGCCATGATCAACAAGATCAAGGAACAGTTCAAAGACGTTCCCCATCTCACGGTAAAGGAGGCTAAAGCCTTAAAGTCCCCCATCATCTTGGATGCAAGAAATCCAAATGAAATAAACGTCTCCAACATTCCCGGCAGTTCCAAAATCCTATCTGCAAAAGAGTTGGACATGAAACGACCCATTCTCGTCTACTGCACCATTGGTTACCGAAGCTCCATCCAAACCCAAAAACTCATCAAAAAAGGGTTTAAAGCGCACAATTTAGAAGGCGGAATCCTAGCTTGGGCCCACGCCGGTGGAAACCTCATCGATGCTCAGGGAGAAAAAACCAAGAAAGTACATACCTATGGTTCTATGTGGAACCTTCTCCCCGATGGCTACCAAGGGGTATATTAAGACCTAGGCATTGCCCTCTTGTTGAGGAATTCAGTTTGATCCCATGAACGACCAACTTTCCCAAGATGAACTCCAGTCTTTCTGGAACGAACACCTTCCCGCAGAGGCCGACAATTTTGAAGCCGTTTGGAGCTTTTTCCTAGCTCTTCTAGACGAAAACACCAAGGTGAATCTCTTTTCGAGAAAACTCAGCCCAGAACTTGTTTTTCAAGACCAGATCGTGGATTGCGCCCTTGGATTGCCCTTTTTTGAGACAAGTGCACGCGTTCTCGATTTTGGATGCGGAGGAGGCCTTCCCGGAGCCATCCTCGCCTCCTGTCGACCCATGAAGGAGTTCATTCTCCTCGATAAATCTCCCAAAAAAATTCACCACCTAAAGCAAATATGCCAAAAGGCTGGTATCGAGAACGTCCGTTTTTCTTCAGAAAGTAGCCCCAAGCTGTTTGAGGGGGTCGACACAATCACCTCTCGTGCAGTCGCCCCCGCATCAAAATTGTTGCGATTGATCGAACCCCATCTCAATAGCAAAGACCACATTTATCTTCTTTTCAAAGCTAGAATGGAAAACATCCATGGGGAACTGGCTGATTTGCCCAAGAACTTTTCTAGCAAGGTTCATCCTATCGCTTTTCCCGGAGGATTACGAGAGCGGCACATGGTTGAAATCCAACCCCAATAAAACCCCTATAAATCAAGGATTTTAAGGCCTTAATCCTTGACCCAGAGCCTTTTTTTTTTAAACTGTGGTCATGGAGTTAGTCCCCAATCCATCCACGGACTCCGAATCTGGTGTTGTGCTAGTGGAGTACGCCGTTCTTTTCGCCATGGTGAT
>Ga0233432_10001949_pt1 | contig 19535 bp, 19 predicted proteins | sample SI_122_August201_6_FD_179870 | JGI IMG/M metagenome (GOLD analysis project Ga0233432, IMG submission 179870) | Seawater microbial communities from Saanich Inlet, British Columbia, Canada - SI_122_August2016_10_MG | ecosystem: Environmental > Aquatic > Marine > Inlet | place: Canada: British... | reverse complement strand
ATAGGCGACGATTCTTTCGTTCCAGAAGTTTTCCTAAATAATTTTTATATATTTTTCTCATTGAATAGATATTGTAGATGCCCCTAGTCCAATGGAAGTTTATTTAATCCTTTATTGGCTTCCTTCTCAACCTATCCATATCTGGAAATCTCAATTCAAGGCTTGTTTCTCATGCGTCGGTTCTTTCCATTCCCTTTTTGAACCAAGGTCTTTCTTAAAATGCTGAAAAATCATGACGTTAGCTTAAAGTCTCAGTTCAATTTCTTCTAGCAAGTCCCAAAAGCGTCCTTTAATCCTTCCTTCTGCTCCCACAAACCCTGATGTTAGAGATTTTTCACGAACTTAACCAGAACCAAGGCATCGCCGACGCTCGAAACGACGCGAATCGAGCTCAGTCCGCCAGTCAATCTGCAGAACGCAAGGTTGAGCAATTAGAAAAGAAACTGGAAACCTCCCTCATGGTCTGTGAGGCTTTATGGAACATCGTCAAAAAAAGTCACAAACTAGAAGACGATGATTTAACTCGTATGGTCAAAGAGATCGACCGCCGTGACGGGAGAGCTGACGGAAAAGTTGCCAAAAGTGCTCCTCTCAAATGCGGGGCCTGTGGCAAAACCATTCAACGTGGGAAATCTCGTTGTATGTATTGTGGACGAGACCATGAAATATCCCCTTTCAAACGATGATTGATTCCTTTTTTATTGAAATTTTCTTCAGAGAATGAGAATAACTTTATATTTTAAATAAGACGAATGGATCAACACGAAAAAATCAAGTACTTGGCCAATCTCATTTGGCTCATTCGATCTGACGATGACATCGATAGCAAAGAGGAAATGCTTCTTGATAAACTAGCAAAAGGCATCGGAGCAGATTCCTTTTCTATCGAAGAAGCTAAAAACTTGGTCTCCTCCCCTAATTTTATCTCTTCCTACCCTCAGCAAAATGCTGATGCCCTTCAACTGTTTGAAGATATGCTCTTGCTCGCCCATGCAGATAATCGCTTGGCCTCTGAAGAAGTTGAACTTCTTCAAAAACTCCTCGAACATCTCTATCGTTCCATCCACGGAGAGAATGCTCCTGAATGAAGTCTTTTAAGAACTCATTTTATCTGTCTGATTGACTTAAAGCCCTAGCATCGCATCACCCCTATTAAGCATCTACTCCAATACTTCCCTAGTTCCAATATCGATGTTCATAGCATAACTAGATTTCGACAACATCTCTCATTTAATTTATTTGAAGATGACCATCAAACAACACATGAGGCTCTTCCTATGGAACGTCAAGAAAAAATTCAATACCTAGCCAATATCATCTCTCTGATTCGTTCCGATCGAAAGATCAAAAGCCAAGAGCAGAAACTTCTCTTCTCTGTCGCTAAAGGTATTGGAGCTGGGTTTCTCTTTTTAGACCAAGCTGAAAAATTAGCGACGTCTCCCAACTTCAAAGTTGCCTATCCTCAGCGCAGCTCTGAAGCTCTAAGGCTATTCGAAGACATGCTTCTTTTGGCTCATGCTGATAACCAGCTCGCGCCCGAAGAAGGTTCTCTCATCCGAGAGCTACTCAACCATCTCCATCTGTCTCCTGCCATGGTTGACCGTATCAAAGCCGACGTTGCAGAGCGACTCAAATCAATCACCTAGTCCCTTTGCCACTATCTCACCACACCAGATTCTCAGGCAACGATCTCCCTGTTTTCACAAGACATTGAGGTTCACGTCATTTCTTTGATGCTTCTAATACCTCAATAACAATCTTTACTCCAGGGGGAAGGTTGTCCTCCTCGAAAAAGTTCTTGATGATCGCCCTGTGGTTTCCACGAACGATTCGATAATCTTTAACTCCATCTATGGGAGTCGACTCCAAAGGCACCACCCCATCTCCCACCTTTTTCGTCAAAGCCTTCCACTGCAACTTAGCTTTTTGCCAAGTTTTAGTTACCCATGGGATATCCCATTCCTTTGCCTGTTGTTCAGCATTAACTTCATCCTGATCAATTCGACCAGCGATGATGGTCATTGGAGCCTTAGGGATTGCACGAGAATTGAGCTCCTTCAGATAGTTGGAACCAGGAGCGAGATCTTCTGCCGCCTCCCCCAGCCCATCGAGAATCGGCCCTAAACTTGAACCCTCACCTCGGCTCATTCGCAAGATGTGTTCTCTCCATTCAGCGACATGTCGAAATAGTGCCAGAGGAGCCCCGTGATTCGGTGTTCCCAAGGTGATCAATCGCTTGATCTTCGGCATTGGGCCTTCGTAAGCATCGTCACGGGTGATTGCATCCCGGCACACCAATCCCCCCATGCTGTGAGCGACCAATACCACCTCATCGGCACCTTTGTTCTTCAGCCATTTCAATTGTTCCCTCAGCAAAATAGCTGAACGCGAGATCCCTTGATCATTTGGGTAGGAGAACTTCAGCACATGGTGACCTGCCTTTTCTAGAGCAGGAGCCATGTCAGACCAAATGGTACCCATCTCATCAAGACCATGTACCAAAACCACAACTTGAGAAGGAAGCTCTGCCTCTCCTAAGATCTTCCACTCATTTTCATCATAGGAGAGGTAACCAAAACGAGACAATAATTCCTTGTGGTCCTCAATCAGCTGACGTAAAATGACTTCTCCAGCATCTGGAAGACCTTTTTTTAGGCTTGAACCCTCAACCCCTGCCACAAAAGTCAGGATCAATAAAAAGTTAAGGAGGAGCATTTTAAAAAAGCTCCGAATCATCACCTTGGGGACGTTATTTTTAGATCGTCCCACAACACCCTGCTCGTTTTCCATCCAGTTCACTCCTGATTGAGTCAGCGAATCCAGCATCCTGAATCGCCTCATGGAAGCTTCAGGGCATTGTCTTTTTTTATTCCTATGGAAGGAGTGGTGAACCACCCTTCCATGGACTATATTTTAGCATCGGAAATGGGTCCAAATGAAACCCATTTCCAATGAATCGGTCTATTATTTGACCTTCTCGGCACAAGGGCCTTTTCTGCCTTCTCCAACTTCGTATTCCACTTCTTGGTTTTCAGACAAGTCATCGCCGCTTTCAACGCCTGAAATGTGTACGAACAAATCTTTTGATCCATCTTCAGGCTCGATGAAACCAAACCCTTTTTCTGAATTGAAGAATTTTACTTTTCCTTTTGGCAAGATTGCCTCCTTATTTTGTGGTTTCCCACGGTAATTTACCCAAACATAATTCCGTGATTTTTTTTTTGTACACCCTTAGAGCTCATTTGCCAATATTTTCTTCAAAAATAGCCCTAAAGATACATTATCAGGCTCTTTCCTGCGCAATTTTTACTGAAAAACGAGAGCTCTCAAAAAACATGCCGCAGATGAACAAAAACCATCGATTCTCTAGATATTTGAGGAGCAAATCCATATTTTTTCAACTATAAATGAAAGAAGCCTATTTCTCTTTTCTAGACTCATCAGGTTCCAGTCCTCTGCGGCACTCTTGATTAATAACTAATCATTTGGCTGGAGCGATCACGCTCCAAATTTTATCACCATCCAAAAGGACAGTCCCTACTATTTATTCATCCCATCGGCAGGTTCCCCCAAAGGCATAGGGTCAAGGTGACCGTGCCCATCACCAACAAAGAGCCTAAAAACTTTCCTGCAATCTTTTGTGGCCCTTTGGACTCATTTCGACTTCTTTTTTCTAGCAATGCTAGCGTCAGAGATTCGCTGGTTGGTTCCATCACTTCCATCAAATTCTCTTTATTGATTTTCAAAGCTACGTTCATGATATTAATCCTTATTTAAATTAATGTTCCGGGTTTAGTAAACTCGATGCCAATAATGGCCCTGCTCCTTCCCAAGGAGCTCCATTAAATGGGGTTTTCGCCCTAACAGCCCATAAGCTCGACGAATCTCCTCACTACGTCGAGGGGTGTAAGTTCGAATCCGTCGATAACGACACCCCTCCAATCCAAGACCTACGGCCTCACTCTCTCCAATTTTTTCACGAATCGACTCCATCACCTTAAAGATTTTCTCCACCTTACCTTCCTCATGAAAAAGAGGCTGAACATGAGGCTGGCAGTCCACACTAACCTGGACACGGCGAGCCGAACTGAACAGCTCCTCAATTAAATGATGAGATCGAGAGTCCTTTTGAAGGGCGTGATAGAGTTGAATCGGGTAACGCAGCGAATTCTCCGGAATGATCGAAACTCCACCTCGAGCCGAAGTGCGGTCGTACCCGCTCAAAGATAGATAAATCGAGCTCGCTTCAGTCTCCTCTTCTAAAAGAGTTCGAGAAATCTCATAACAACTCTCCGCAATCAGAATCCACAAATCCTCTTCACTCTTGGGCAATTCAAATTCATAGAGGGTGTGTCCCTTGCCTGTTCTTTTTCTAGTACCCATCATTTCATCCCCAACCAAAACCACGTCGGATGGTTTGAAGATATCCCGGCAAAACGTCATCTCGACCATGGCAAGAGTACCAAAGAACTTCCCCCAAGTGCTTATTACGAGAAAGCCGAATCGTCTCATCTAGGCCAAAAGTATCCTGCAGATCCCCCACTCGACCGATACCATGGTCTCGTAAACGACCAGCGATAACTTGAATCCCACATAGGCCACTTAGGGGCATCCCACGTAAAAAAGCATTAGCTTCTTTAGCCTCGCGAGGAAAAAATATTCCGTCGTGTTCCGTCAAATAAGTTCGTTTATCACGATGGATAGCAATAGGCTTTGCACGGTCCACCAAAGCTTTGCCCAAAGCAACTGAGGGTGCCACCCCAATAGAAATGGGCAGTCCCAAAACATGGGACACGGCATCGCGAATCAAATAACATAGAGCATAAATCGTTTGCTCCCAAACCCCAAGGCCCTCAATCGCCTTTCGTTGATCAGGCTCAATCCGTAAAGGAAACTCCACAGAGGCCTCATCTCGAATATAACTCAAGGTGCGCTCACAAGTCACCTCAAAATCTTTTATTGGAAACTTCTCCCGCTCCACCCGTACCACAACTTCGTCGCACGATCCCCTCACGCAGATATTCCGAGGAACGATCCATTCAAGAACTCTATCGTATAGTTCACCATACAATTCATAAAGAGGCAAACAACTTTCATACACCACCAAGTCCTTCACCGCAGACTTGGCCCCCAGTAAACTTGCTCCCCGCTTAACTCCCGCCGCACGAGCTTCATAAGAGATCGCCAAACAAGATCCCGCATCAGCCTCTCCCCAGACATTCCCATTGGCCACGACGCAAGGTTTTCCTTGCCCCTCTTCTAGATACTGATGAATCGAGGCATAACTAGCATTCGTATCACAATAAATGAACATCACCTCCATCTTTCCGTAACCAACGAAGTTTTCTTCCCAGCGATAACGCGCCTCTCTTCGAACGTTTTCGAACGGTGAGGCGGAAGCGGTGCCATGGCGATTATCCCAGTCCATCCTTACGAGACTCGGCTCTCCCGACCGTGAATCAAGGCCCGCAGGAGGCCAGCTAGAATCAATTCAAAAATTTTCAAAAGAATCTGCTAATCAAGTTGACGATAAAAGCCCGTCAGAACGCCGATGATTCGAACATCGTCTTCTGAACTGGTAAGGATCGGCCCCATCGTGGGGTTCTCTGGACTAAAAATGACTTGGCCTCCAACCCTTCGGTAGCGCTTGAGGGTCGTCTCTCCATTGATCATCGCCGCCACGATCTGACCGTCGGCGGCCTCTTCCTCACAACGAATGAAGACGGTATCTCCATCATGGATATCAGCCCCAATCATGGAATCTCCCGTCACCGTTAAGGCAAAAACACGACCTCCACCACCAACAAATGGGGCCGGAACGGCGATTTGGTCATCGTGAGCATAAACCTCCGTCGGCGGAGATGCTGGGATCGAACCATAAAGAGGTACTGTCTGAACCGACAAAGCCTCGCTTTCTCTTTCCTCGGCTCTCTTTGCCACATCGGGGTCTTCCACCCAAGATATCGCACCAATCGAATCCTTTCGCAAGTAACCAGAACGCTCCAATTCCCTCACGTGATAAGCAACTGTCGACTTGCTTTTCAGCCCCAGTTGCTCGCCGAGCTCCTGATAACTGGGCAAGGCCTCCCCCATTCGCTGGAGGTCCACCAAGTGCTGGAGGATTCGCTTTCTGGTCTTCGGCAGGTCCATGCGTTCAGTCTAATTGGAACAAATTAGAACGCAAGTGGGGCTCCCAAAAAAGACAACCACAGAAGGATACAAATTCTTGGAGTCCGAGTTAAAAGCTTCCTAGGTGGCTGATTGACTCCACTTGCCCAGGTCACGTTCTTTCGCCAGAACTGCCCATGCTCATGGCCCTAAACCTTTTCTTTTCAAAAAATCATCACTCCAAATTCCCCAAAAGGGAATCTTCGCCCCTTCAATGGGTTATTTTTTCAAGGCAGCTATGCGTTCCTGACTTTTTTGACCATAGATGGTCTCCGGGTATTTCTTGACGATCTTCCCATAACTATTGATGAGAGTCTTGGCCTTACTAGCACCATATTTATCTTCAGCTTTTTTTACACTAAGAAACATTTTCTTAGCATAGAACTCACCTTTGAGTTCAGTCTTCTTCAGTTGGGCCACTTTTTTGCTAAGAGCTTTTCTTGTGGAGCTAGGAAGGGCCCGTAGATAAGGAGCTTCTTCTAGCTTCTCAGTAAAGAGGAAAGCTTCCTTGTCATCGGGCAAGGCACTAATTTCCCCTTCCAAACTTTCCCCATATTTCTTGACGAGGTCTTTTCCTTCTTTCAACTTTAGAACAGCAGGAACTTCAAACAGAGCCAAGACCTTCTCTTTCTTGTCGCCCAGATCTTCAAGTTCCAATAATTTTTCAACATCGGCCTTCAGGTCGAGCAAGAGGTCCTTCTTCATCTTAGAACTTAGGTATTTGTGGGTGTATCGTTGAGTATTGAGCATCCAATTCAAAATTTCGATCGTATCCTCTTTGGGTGCCCATATGTGACCAACTGCCTCCTTGCGAGCATAAACGGGATTACCCTGTTTTTTAAAAAATTTAATCGCCTTCTCGACATGCTCAAATCCATGAATCGTGTCCTTCGTACCGTAATAGAACGCTACAGCAATGTGAGCAGGAACCCGAGCATAATTCCCACTATGAGCCATCAGAAAAACACCCGAGAATTTCTGATTAAACTGATCAGCACATTTAACGGAGCACCAAGCTCCACCACTCATTCCCATGGTGTATTTGAGGACTGGATGAACTCGATACTTTTTCTCAGCAGTGGTCACCAAGGCCTTGAATATCTGATTATAAATACTCTGGGGATCAAGGCCATTTTTACTGTCTCGGCTAGCAATCAGGATCACATCGTTGTTATCAGCCCACTGCTCAAGACCTCGAAAGTTGGCACTCCCTCCAGGAGAAAAAATAAAAATCGTCTCAAATTTCTTCTCAGTCTTCACTTCGTAATTACTTGGAAGATGAATTTTGTAAGCGTATCGCTTGTCAGTCTCGCATGTCAGCCACGACCCTTTGTTGTTCGCTGCCTTGAGATCCCAATCAACGGCAAGATGGAGTCCAACCAATAGAATAAAAAGGAAGTAGCGCATTGGTGCTTGTCGAAAATAAAAAGCTAAAGAAAAGAGATCCCGCGGTCTGTAAACTCGTCACTCCAAGACTCAAGATCTGCTACTCCAATGATAACCATCTTCTTCATTCCTACTAGGGCCTCAGGTGCTCTCTTCATTTTAAAGAGGAGTCGTGATTCCCGGATAATAACTGCCCGAAGACAAGACTCTAACTACCTATTTAATCTCCTAGCGACAAGGAAATTTCACAAATGATGTCTTCCTAGCCACTCCATGAAATCTCTTCCTCACTAGATCTACACATAGATAACTGTCAATCATTCATGATTACAATTTCCCATCTCAAATTATCAAATCCATCAGTCAACGAACAACCTAAGGTTTTGATAGCACTTCTTACCCTTAGCAATCATTTCCTAACAAAAATAGTTTATACCTTCAACAAAGCCTTTAACTCGTCTTGCCTTTATCAAAGCAAATTCAATCACTGTGTCCGAGTAAGAGGATAGTAGTGAATCATGCAAAGATCATCTCTGGAATCTAGACTTTGCAGTGACACTGATAAGATCTCCATCTATGAAAATGACGATCAGAAATACGTTTTGGCTGATTGGGATCTTCTGGATCTTATCCCTTGTCGGACTGATGGCTAACGTAACAACGTCAAAAGGAAATATCTTATTTGATGTTAATAATGATGATCTCTCCGAAGCATCGCTGACATCAACTGGTCTCTCAATCGGTAGCTCCCAGCTTCCCTCAGAAAAACTTGATGTAACAGGAAATGCCATCCTGACGGGAACCGCGTCGGTTGGTGGCTCACCCTTTGGAAACCATACATTCAGCCTACAGGGTTCCTTTGGACAAAACATCGAGCTCGTTTCTGGAAATGGAACAATCGGAACCAATAGCATGATCTTGGCTGATAGTGCTTTGGGTAACCTTAGACTCACCTTACCTGATGCCTCAGCCATCACTGATGGCCGAATCTATTCTTTAAAGAAAACAAGTGCCGATCACTCGGTGCTCATCATCGGCAAAGAGATGGATGGGTATTTTGCCGTGCAGCTGACTTCGGGGAATCTGGGCTCTCTAAAAGTTATCAATGCTAACAATTCTTGGTATATGCTATCTGCATCTGAAGCCATTGGCATAGCATTTCCTTCTTTCATTGATTCTTTTGATCGTGCAGACAACACAAACTTAAATGCAGCTTCCGATGGAAAATCAGGATCACTGGGCTCATTGTCTTGGGTTGAGGTGGCCGGTGGAGGGGCAAATGGTGACCCCCAAGTGGTTAGCAATGAACTCAACTATGGTGATGGTGCCGCAGGTAGTGGCTGGTCCATCGCCTACCTTGACTACAACTTCAGCGATGCGATCATAAGTACAGGCGGACAATTCTCCATTTCAGTTGATCTGGTCAGCCCCGCATCTATAGGAGGCACCCGTTTTACAGGCTTTGTAATTGGAAACTCTAAAACTGAGCTGGACGCTTGGTCTGCCAACAATCCAGCTAGCTTTAGTTCTGATTTCTTCTTCGGTTATGATTGTACGGGAACAGAAGAGGTTAAGGTTTTTATCAATGGCGGCACCGAAGACCATAATCTCAATACCAATCTAAACGCAGGAGCAACCCTCTCTGCAAAATTTTCAGGATTTTCAGATTTTAATGCCGGATCATCCATAAATTACGAAGTCTTCATTGATGGAAGCTCTATCAAAACGGGAACTTTTACTTGGTCGGGAAACAATGAAAACTATATCACCCTTTACTCAAACTATTCCTCAAATCAGGGGGTTTTAGATAATTTTAGTTTTGGACATGAGTAAAAGTCATTTCATCCTCTAGTATTGACTCTTGGAAGGCTCTCACCCCCTCCACATGACATCACAAACTGAGGGCCTCTAGGTTTTTCCAGCTCAAGCTTCACCTACGAGTCGAAAACATCATCCTCAAGCCCTTGAGGTGCCCACTCGGCAAAACTCCTCCAGCTTTGATTTAAGCTCTGAGACCACTTCTGGAAATTGAGAGTACACGTTATTGGACTCTCCCGGATCTTCAGCTAAATCATAAAGTTGACCTTGAGTCTTAGGGTCTTTTTCGGGAATGATAAACTCCGTCAGATGTGTACCCCCGTAGACATTACCCCCACTCCCTTGATGATCGAGGTACTTCCAATCTACTTTTCTAATACCCAGAAGAAGCTTCCCCGTCTGATGCAGCGTATAGGCCCTGATCTGATCGTTTTCTGATTGTTCACCTTCTAAAACTATCTTCGCCTGCATCCTCAGGCAACTCCATTCCCACAACAGCAGAACAAGTCGCCATGATATCACAAAGGCAAGCGGTTTGGTCCGTCGTTGTGTTCTGATCTATATGGCCGGGCCAACGAGGAATCATGGGGATACGATGCCCTCCCTCCCAGTTATCTCGCTTCATACCACGCCATGGTCGAGCTCCGTCATGATCATGATCTTTTCGCATATGGATCACACTGGTTGTCTCCGGGCCATTGTCACTGGAGACCATCAGCAAGGTGTCAGTATCGATCCCTAGGCGTTCGAGCTTCAGCGCTTCCTCTTTGATTGTACCAAACCTTTTCCGAGGCACCTGTTGGCCCTAATGACAAGATCCGCAAAATCAACTCAAGCTCTTCACCCTTCGTATAATCAGGCTCTTTCAGTTGAACCTTTTTCTTTGGGCAACAGAAGCATAGCGAACTGAATATAAGAACCCAAAGCTCTAAGAAATTTGATCATTTTTCCATATATTTGTCTATGCTAAAGTTAAGCAGGCCTTCCAATAATAAAGTATCTCTTCAACAATGTAATCCACTCATTCTCGACGATGAATCATATGATATTTGGGTTCAATCAATTCAAAAGTTCAATTCCTTGGAATCTCTGTATATTATTTCGTCAATGATCCCCAAATCCTTGACTTTCAAGTTCTTTGTCATATCTTCAAGAGGCATGACTTTAAACGACTTATACGAATCTAGCTTTATCAACATCCGAGCTCATCAAAATAAAAAGGCCCTGGAATACCCTCACAATCAAGAATCAGCATTAAATGAACATTATCGAGCCTGCTAAAGAAACTCCCGTTGCCATTGAATGTGATCTTTGCGTCATTGGAGGCAGTTGCACCGGTGTCTTTGCTGCAGTGCGAGCAGCAAGGAGAGGTTTGAAGGTTTGCATTATCGAAGGACAAGGTCGGTTTGGAGGTGTCGCTAGTTCAAGCCTGGTGAATGTGTGGCACTCTACCTGGGACCTTAAGGGAGAAGAGCAGATCGTTGGAGGCTTAACTCTTGAGGTTGTTGATCGACTCAAATCTCAAGGCCAACTCGTTCGACATGACCCTGTTGAATCCCAATTTGAATTCTGCTTCAACCCAAACGAATTGGCTTTAATTCTTGACGATCTCATCAAAAGCCATTCAATTGTTCCCTTTCTACACGCTCGTCTGGTAGCCACTCTTCGTGAAGATCGACAGATCACGACTGCAATCATCGAAGACAAGAGTGGTCGTCGAGCCGTCATAGCGAAAACTTTTATCGATGCTAGTGGAGACGCAGATCTTTTTCGACGAAGTCACCTTGAAACCGAAAAGCCTCCGAAGCTTCAACCTCCAACGATGGCCGCCATCATCGATGGACTTGGACCAAATGCACCAGACGAGAGGAAGGGTCACTACAAAAAACTTCTTGGCCCAGAAGGCCCAGATGCCCTTCGTAACGGGTTTCTTTGGTCGGCCGATGTTCCCGGTTGCCCTAATCTAAAAGCTCTTTTTGGCACGAGAGTACATGGCGTCGATTGTGCCAACGCTGACGACCTCACTCGAGCTGAAATGGAAGCTAGAATCCAGATTGGTGAGATCCTCACCCACCTTAGAAAATGGTACGGACAAGATATTGGGCTGAGCACCCTTCCCTCCCACATTGGTGTCCGTGACACCCGACGCATTCTTGCTCAGCACCGATTAATAGAGATGGAAGTCTTGGAAGGACAAAAGTTTAATGATGCCATCGCTCATGGGACCTACCGTGTTGATATTCATAAGCAGGGAGGAGCAGGTTTGATATTCCGCTATCTCAACGGAAGGGAGGTCCATCTTGAAGGACAAGAGTGGACCGAAGGTCGTTGGAGAGAAGAAAGAGACATCGATCCACCTTTTTATAGCATTCCCTTTCGAAGTTTGATCCCTATCTCTTTGGACAATGTTCTGGCCGCAGGGCGTTGCCTGTGCACTGACGATGGCGCTTATGGAGCAGTCCGGGTGATGGTTTTGTGTAATCAGACCGGAGAAGCCGCCGGAGAAGCTGCCGCGATGTTTGTTTCTCAAAATTCAAAGAGTTACTGTGAATTAGCCCCAGAGAACATCGTTCAGAATCTTAATGAAGGTGGATCAAAAATTCAGCCCCATTGCTCTTAAATAAAGAAGAATGGGGATTTACCTATTCTCGAATTTAATCCAAGCCTAAGCTATCAAAAAACTATTCTTTAAAGCCAATTTGTTGAGTGATTTCCTCCATCAGCTAAACGTTTTCAACTTAAAGAAGGACCTTTTCTCACCAAACAATCTTGGTATGGCTCTCGTCAGCAAAATGGAATTCAATTCTTATCAGTCTATGATGTGCGTTTTTAACCTAAAAAGTCATCACCCTGCCCCAAGAATCACTGGGCTCCGCCACAGCCTTGTTATTGATCAACTCCATTTTAAATTTGAGTCATTATCTTGAGTATCAAAGCGATTGATTCACACACAGGTGGAGAGCCCACTCGAGTCGTCATTGAAGGTGGGCCAGATTTAGGCCAGGGAAGTATGGCCGAGAGGAGGCAGGTTTTTAAAGATCATTTTGACTCATTCCGCTCAACAGTGGTCAACGAACCACGAGGGAACGATGTCATGGTCGGAGCCCTCCTGTGTGAACCCGTCAATCCTTCCAACGCAGCGGGAGTGATCTTTTTCAATAATGTCGACTGCCTTTACATGTGTGGTCACGGTCTGATTGGGTTACTCGTCACCATGGCCCACATGGGCCGAATAAAAGAGGGGGTTCATACGATTGAAACGCCAGTTGGGGAAGTTGTTGCGACTCTCCACGATAACCACACGGTCAGTCTCAGGAACGTTCCTAGTTACCGCTACCGCAAAGGCGTTGAAATCGACGTTGCTGGTTTGGGGCGAATGATTGGAGACATCGCCTGGGGAGGGAACTGGTTCTTTTTGGTCAATCAACACAACTTAAACATTCATCTCTCCAATGTCGATGAATTGACCCAAGCTTCTTGGAACATTCGACAAGCTTTACAAAAAATGGGGATCACAGGAGCAGAAGGCGCTTTGATCGACCACGTCGAACTCTTTGGCCCCCCAAGCAAGAGCAACGCAGACAGTAAGAATTTTGTTTTATGCCCAGGCAAAGCCTACGACCGGTCACCCTGTGGAACTGGCACCAGTGCTAAAGTGAGCTGTCTGGCTGCCGATGGGAAACTAAAGCCAGGGCAAATTTTACGGCAAGCCAGTATTCTCGATTCTATTTTTGAAGCCTCCTACGAGATGAACGGAAAAGATCTCCTTCCAACGATCAAAGGTTCGGCTTATATCACGGCGGAGGTTCAACTGATCAGCCAACCCGAAGACCCATTTTTCAATGGAATCAGCCATGAGTGTTCCTAAAGAGATTGTCATCGTTGGTGGTGGCATCATCGGAGCCTGCTCAGCCTATTATCTCAATCGCGCTGGTTTTCAGGTGACGATCGTCGAAAAAGACGAATTCGGACAAGCTGCCTCTCATGGTAACTGCGGTCTGATCGTCCCCAGTCACGCTATGCCTCTGTGTGAGCCAGGAGCCTTGCTAAAACCTTTTAAGTCAATGTTTGATTCCCACTCGCCATTTCACGTAAACCCTTGGGCTGGCCCTAGCCTATGGGGTTGGCTGCTCAGGTTTGCCCTCAGTTGTACTCATGAAAAAGCACTCAACAGTGCACGAGCTCGGCATGAATTTTTACAATCTTCCATCTCTCTTTACGAGGACCTCTTAGAAAAAGAGAACCTTTCTGTTGAGTGGCAGAAAAAAGGTCTTCTTTTTGTTCATACCAAAGAAGAGTCTTTCCAACACCTCGGCAAGGTCAACGATCTTTTAACAAAAGAGTGCTCCCTTTCAGCGGCACCATACGATCAAAAAGCTGTCGTTGAATTGGAACCCGCTCTTCTGGACAGCGTCATCGGAGGGTGGCACTACGAAGGCGATGCCCATCTACGCCCCGATGCTTTGATGTCAGAATTAAAGAGAGTGCTTCTTGCAAAAGGGGTGTCCATTAGGGAGAACACCGAGGTCACAAAGTTCATGACCGAACACTCCAAGGTGAAAGCTATCAAAACTTCCAATGGAACCATCGATTGTGATTCTCTTGTTTTGGCAACGGGAGCTCTAGCTCCGAAGCTCTCCCCACAACTGGGAGTTAAGCTGCACATTCAACCAGGAAAGGGTTACTCCATCACCACCAACCATCCGAACCCATGCCCTAAGATCCCCCTCATTCTCGAAGACCACGCGGTGGCTGTGACTCCCTTTGAATCTGGATTCAGATTAGGGTCGACCATGGAATTCACGGGCTATGACAATTCCATCAATCCCAAGCGGATGAGCCTTCTAGAGTATGGAGCCAAACATTACCTCAGGGATGTGAAGGGAGATCATCAAGAAGAGGAGTGGGCAGGCTGGAGGCCCATGTCTCATAACGACCTTCCTGTGGTCAGCCGTACTCCAGGAATTCAGAATGCTTGGGTGGCAGCCGGTCACTCTATGCTGGGAATCTCACTTGGTCCTGCTACAGGAAAACTCCTGACTGAGATGATTTGCGGTGATCAGCCACACATCGATCCATCTCCCTATCAGCTGTGACTTCAACTAACGTAGGACTTCTATTCCAAGAGCTCCTTGAACCTTCACCCTCAAGAAAGGCTATTGATTGATGTTCTCAAAGGAAACCTATCTCAGACGCAGAACAAAATTGATGAAACTGATGGGGGCAGGAAAAGTCATCTTTCCAGGACTCAGTCTTCCTCCCCGAAACTATCTTCACAATACTTACCCCTTTCGACAAGATAGTTCTTTCCTTTACTATTTTGGGCTCCAAAATCCCGACCTAGTCGGCGTTATCGATTGTGACCAAAGGGAAACCTTCATCTATGGAGAAGAGTACTCTCTTGAGGAAGTTGTATGGACAGGGCCCCAAACTCCTCTCCATGACCTCTGTGATCAAGTTGGGGCAAAATTTCGCCCGTTGAGTGAACTGCAAAGTTACACATTCACCAAAGAATCGACTCATTTTTTACCCACCTATCGAGCTGAACAACGAGAGATTCTTTCGACCATTGTAGATACTAGATCTAACGCTTCAGTCGCTCTGATCAAAGCCGTGGTCAGTCAACGTTCAAAAAAGAGCGAAGAGGAACTTAAGGAACTTGACCATGCCGTCACCGTTACCGGAAAACTACACCGAGAGGTCATGGCTCATGCTAAAGAAGGTGTGACAGAACGAGAGCTCGTCGCACAAGTCCACCGAGTTCTGGCAGAAGAGAACAGCCTTCCCTCTTTTCAGCCCATCCTAACAACCGATGGAGAAACACTCCACAACCACCACCATTCAAATACTCTCAAAAAAGGTGACCTTCTTCTTTGTGATCTGGGCGCTGAGGTTTCCAGCGGCTACGGAGGAGACATGACAAGAACTCTTTCAATCGGTGGATTTGATGGGCGTCAAAAAGAACTCTATCAGATCGTCCACGATGCCCAAAGAAAAGCCATCGAAGCCTTGGCTCCAGGCGTTCTTTTCTTAGATGTCCATAAACTAGCCTGTCGAACTTTGGTTGAAGGGCTTTCTGCTATGGGCCTGATGAAAGGGGACTCTGAGTCAGCTGTTGAGGCAGGCGCACACTCTCTCTTTTTTCAATGCGGTCTGGGCCACATGATGGGCCTCGACGTCCACGACATGGAAAGTCTAGGTGAGTCTTATGTCGGTTATACTGAGAGTTTGAAGCAAAGCTCAGAATTTGGACTAAAATCATTGAGATTGGGTCGTGAATTGGAAGAGGGCTTCGTCGTGACAGTGGAGCCAGGTTTGTATTTCATTCCAGTTCTTTTCGAACAATGGAAATCTACACGCCTTCACGAAGCATTCATCAATTACGATGCCACGGAAAAATTCATGGACTCTGGTGGTATTCGCATTGAAGACGATTTACTCATCACCTCGAAGGGGTCTCGTGTCCTCGGGGAGCCTCTTGCGAGTGATATCAGCTCTGTTGTGGTTGACTAAAACATCATCTCTAAGTCATCAATTTTTTGGCATGGATTCTCATATCTAAATCCACAGAAAAACATCACTTCTAAGCCAAAAAACACTCATAACTTAACATTAGCAGATCATCTAATAACATATGTATAAAGACTAATACTATTATGATTTAATCCTGTTATTTCTCAACAGATTAATCTTTAAAGATGGTCCTTCCCCTTGTAGGTTTTCATGACCCATCGCGTTTTGGTAAGCCCAAAAAAGCCTACAATCATTTAGACTAGAGACTTTTTTCGCTAAGGAATTGCCCCAAGACTTTTTCAAACTCCAGTCGGTCTAGCGGCTTGCTCAAATATGCATTCATTCCCGCTTCCAAGCATTTCTCAACCACTTCCTCCATCACATCAGCGGTTAGTGCAATGACAGGAACGCTAGATGCTGGAGACTTCGAACTTCCACTTCGAATCAACTTCGTTGCTTCAAAACCATCCATCTCTGGCATATGACAATCCATCAAGACGAGGTCATGTTCTTTTTCAGCCAAGATATTGAGAGCTTCCTTTCCATTTCGAGCAACAGAAACCTCAATGCTGTAATACTCAAGGAACCCTTTTGCCACAAGCGTGTTGACCTGACTATCGTCAGCGACCAACACCTTCGCTCCAGCCCAGTGGTGATGCTTATTCAAAGACAACTCAACTTTTTTCTCTGGCTCTAACTCCGTAGCTGGCAAAGGTATCGTAAAATAAAATGTCGATCCAGAACCAGGCTCACTCTCCAAACCTAACGTCCCGCCCATCAAATTAATCAGCTGACTCGTTATCGCCAAACCCAGTCCTGTGCCTCCAAATTTTCGGGTTGTGGAGATATCTGCCTGCACAAATGCCTCAAAAACAGCCTTTTGTCGGTCTTTTGGTATCCCTACCCCAGTGTCAGTCACAGCAAACCTCACGTGCCCTTCTTCAGATGCTGACAGTCGAATCGTCACAGATCCTTCTTCCGTAAATTTTACGGCATTCCCTAGTAGATTGAGCAAACACTGTCGTATTCGATGAGCATCTCCCAAAACAACTGAAGAGATCGATGAGTCACTCTCAAAAGCAAGGTTCAAGCCACGAGCACGATCAGTCTTCTCTAGTAATTCAATCACATCTTGAGCCAATAACTTTAAATCAAAAGGGGCATTCTCTAATTCAATTTTCCCAGCATCTGCTTTAACAAGATGCAGTATGTCATCAATCAGTCCAAGTAATGATTTAGAGCTATGTTGTAGCTTTTGTAATAGGCCTCTTTGCTCCTTGGCCAATTCAGTATCTCCCAAGAGGCTAGCCAAACCAATGATTCCATTCATCGGTGTTCGAATTTCATGGCTCATGTTGGCCAGGAACATGCTTTTGGTTCGATTTGCTTCCTCAGCAACTTCCTTCGACTCTCGCAAGCTTCTCTCTAATTGCTTCTGAGCTGATATGTCGTGCATGGTGCAGGTCGCTCCAACAACCTTGCCGCGAGCTTCAATTGGCATGAATCGATACTCATAATCTACGCTACCATTATTCTCTTGAATCGAGAAACGTTCTCCTCCCAAAACTCGGTCGTACCAAGACTTCCATTTGATTGCCACCTCGGGGTCACTCAATTCCTTTTGGGCCAGAGCAATCAGTCCCTCGCCAATGGCAACCGAACGACCAAAAGATTTCTGCAACAAGCTCTGAAAAGCTGAGTTAGATATGGTCAGTTGATATAAGTGATCAATCGACCATATGCCATCATCTGTTGCCTCCATGACTTCAACCAGGTTCGCCTTTTGCTTTTCAATCTCGAGTTCAACTTTTTTTCGGTTATCTATTTCTCGAGCTAAACGGCGATTCCAACTTGTCACCCAAATAACAACGATAGAGAAAACACCACCAACACCCAGAGTCCAACCTATCAATATCGCCCAAGGAATAGACTCTTCTTGTGGCGTTTGAATCCAACGGTCTCTCAAGCTCTTAAGTTCTTCAGTCTTAAGCTCCATCCTTGCCTTTGTCATGATGCTCACTAACAGCGGCCAATCTTTTCTAACCGCAACATGAAGGGCTTCATTACTCAAAAATGAAGAACCTCCCAATCCAGTGATCACTCGAATCTTTTCCAACCGGTTCTCTTGAATGAAATATCCACTCACACCAATCGAGCCAATATAAGCGTCGGCCTCATGGCCATTCAGCGCTAGAAGTGCTCCTAAGGGAGAATCGACTTCCTTGATCTTTGCTTGTGGGAACCTCTCGAATAATTGTTTCGTCGAATTGTAACCAGCCACCCCAACTAATCGCAAATCTGAGAGGTCATCAATATTCTTTACATCTTTGATCGATTTGTGTAGAAAAATCCCATGTTGAGTTGTGTAATAAGGCTCTAAAAAACTCAAATAGCCTTGACGTTCCTCATTTAACCAAAGAGCTGGCATCACGTCTAATTCACGTTTTTGTGCTTTATCCAAAAGCTGACTAAAAGTTGGACCCACAACAAACTCAATCTTCAGACCTGCTACCCTAGCCAACATCTCAACGTATTCATTCGAGTATCCCGTTGCTCTTCCAGCCACGGCAAAATCAAAAGGAGGCCAGTCCGTCTCTGCCCCAACTCGGATAATGGGATGAGCAGCAATCCACTTCTGTTCTGCCTCAGTCAGTTCAACTCCAGCAACAGCATTCCCGAAACACAATAAAGTCAGAAAAAAAATAGAGTATCTTCTAGAAAAGGTCATCTCAGCTATTTTATTAGAGCTCAAAGCCCGTTAACCCTCTCTGCTCTCTCTGTGGTTGTTCACGAATAAATCTCACCAGGTCATCTTCAAGGGAGTCCTTCATCAACAAGTTATATTGGGCCATCTCTATTATTTATGGAAGCCAACTCTTGGCTCTGCTAGTCAGACAAACCAATATTTTCGCGGTTAAGTCTTCCTCGTGATTAAAGCTTCGAACTCGGTACACCACAAATTTATTCGATCAAACCTCAGAGCATCATTTTGTAGAGAATTAACAACTTGAGATCAACGTGAGATTCCTATCATTTATTCATGCCAGATCAATTCAAAATCATCGACCTCTTATGTGAAGGCTTGACCAACCCATTGGGTGTCGACGTCAACAAGCCCCGTTTATCTTGGAAAATGAACTCCCGGTCCCAAGGGGCATTTCAATCTGCCTATAGAGTTTTATGTGCCACCGATGAAAGCCTACTTTCAACAGGCCAAGCTGATCTCTGGGATTCAGCAAAAGTACTCAGCCCAGAAAGTCAGCATATCAGATACTCAGGGAAACCTGTTCCACAAGGAACAACCTTTTATTGGAGTGTCAAAATTTGGGATGAAAATGGTGATGCATCAGACTGGAGCAAACCATCTTTTTGGACACATTTTAATCTTCAAAAAGATGCTGACTGGCATGGAAAATGGATCACAACACCCCACAGTTCTCCATGGATGAGGCATACGTTTGACTTAAAATTATCTCCCAAAAGAGCTTTCATCTACATCAATGGCCTTGGGTATTATCGGCTCTATATCAATGGAGTGAGAATTGGGGATGATGAGTTCTCTCCCCACGTTGGACAATACAACCAACGCACGTTTTGTAACACCTACGATGTAGCCCAATATCTAAGGTCCGGTTCCAATAACATTGGAA
>Ga0233432_10001946_pt1 | contig 19556 bp, 17 predicted proteins | sample SI_122_August201_6_FD_179870 | JGI IMG/M metagenome (GOLD analysis project Ga0233432, IMG submission 179870) | Seawater microbial communities from Saanich Inlet, British Columbia, Canada - SI_122_August2016_10_MG | ecosystem: Environmental > Aquatic > Marine > Inlet | place: Canada: British... | reverse complement strand
CACGCCAATACAACTACGATGCTGCCTTACGATTGATCCGAGAAGACAACCTGTCACTTAACGATGCCTTGATTCCTGCCGCGCTAAAAACCAACCCGGATTTAATCGAGGCCCGTCTTGTCCAGCTGATCAAAGCCGGACAATTCGACGCCTTGCCAACGCTGCTTAGCCAATTGCCTGCAGCCGCGCAGGGCAGCTTGCGATGGCAATACTGGCAAGCCCGGACGGATCTTAGCCGTCCAGGCCTCGGCGGCCGGGAATCGGCTCGGGTCAGTTTTGAGCGCCTGGCTGGCGAGCGCGACTACTATGGGCACCTCGCAGCACTTTGGCTCGGAATCCCTGGCAGCTTGGCAGACCAAAGCACCACCATCGCACCTGAAAAACTGCTGGATCTGGCGGCAGCACCCTCCGCTCAGCGTATTTACGAATTAAGAGCTTTAGGGGAGACCCTTGAGGCTCGCCGAGAATGGTTTCAACTGATAAAACCTTTTTCAACCACCGAGCTCCGTATTGCAGCAGCACTCGCAAGTCAGTGGCTCTGGCATGACATGGCGATTGCAACGCTCGCCCAGGCGCAAGCTTGGGATGAAGTCCGCGAGCGCTTCCCGCGCCCTTATGCCGCGCGTTTTACCGAAGCGGCCCGTACCCAAGGCGTGCCGGTAACCCTTGCGATGGCAGTCGCCCGCCGGGAAAGTGGCTTCTGGACCGATGCCCGCTCGCCGGTGGGTGCCCAAGGTTTGATGCAACTGATGCCCCGAACGGCGCAAAGCGTTGCCAAATCAATCGCCCTAGATAGCCCAACGGATTTAGTTCTGACCCAAGCCGATACCAATATCAAACTCGGCACAGCGTACCTTGGTCAGCTCTTACAGCGCTTCGATGACAATCGAATTTTAGCCCTGGCAGCCTACAACGCCGGACCCAGCCGAGCGAAAAAATGGTACGCCAATCCTCAGCCCATTGACGCCTTTATCGAAGGCATCCCCTTCGCTGAGACCCGCGCCTACGTAAAAGCCGTCCTGCTCTATGCTGCCATTTACGCTCAGCTAAATGGTCTACCCGAGCCTCTCCTGTATCCTTACGAAATTGAACAGTTCAGTCCCAATGATCCCTTACCCATTGGGCCCGCGGTATTTAACAAAACTTCGCGGCCCGCAAGCATCACGCTGAATGATGCCCCCACACCCCAAGGCTAAAAGTAATGCTCTTTGATATTGGCGCAAACCTCACTCACAGTGACTTTAAGGATGATCTCCAGACCGTACTCGACCGCGCCAAAACGGCGAGTGTGCTTCAGATGGCGGTGACAGGCGCCAGTCTCGAAGGCTCAAAACAGGCGATTGCGTTATCCGAGCAATTCGAAGGACTTTACGCAACGGTTGGTGTTCACCCGCATCATGCTGAAGAGATTAATGATGAAACGCTTCAGATGCTCGCAGCGCTCGCGCGTCGCCCTAGCGTCGTGGCCATCGGCGAAACCGGGCTCGATTATTTTCGCGACTTTACCCCTAGGGATCAGCAGCGCCGCGCCTTTGAGGGGCAATTAGCCCTCGCGGTAGAACTGGGTAAACCGTTATTCCTGCATGAGCGGGACGCAGCCGATGACTTCACCGCAATCCTTACGAAATATCGGGACCGGATCAATTCTGTCGTGGTGCATTGTTTTACTGGAAATGCCCACGCGCTCAAGCGCTACCTTGACCTGGATTGTCATATTGGCATCACGGGCTGGATTTGCGATGAGCGCCGGGGCAGCCATTTGCACAGCCTGATCCGTGACATCCCCAGCAATCGCTTAATGATAGAGACCGATGCACCCTACCTGCTGCCCAGATCATTAAAACCCAAACCAAAACATCGCCGGTGTGAACCTGAACATTTGGTTGAAGTTTGCCGTTTCGTTGCAGCACTATTAGACAAACCCGCCGGGCAACTCGCGGCTGAAACCACCCAAACGGCTCAAGCATTTTTTAACCTATGATCACCGTTCAACTTTACACGACCCTTGGCTGCCATCTCTGCGAACAAGCGTTAGCGCTTTTAAATGGGCTGCACACTGAACTGGATCTAGTAATCGAGTCGGTCGAAATCGCCGAATCAGACGAACTCGTCGAGCGCTACGGGATCCGCATTCCTGTGGTCACTCGCACGGGTTCAATAGAAGAACTCGGCTGGCCGTTCAATGAGAGCACCCTCAAAGCGTTTCTGACAGAGGCTGCGCCTTAACTGTGTTGCGCTAAAGCAAGCCCAAAACGAAAATCGCACTTAACCTGGCCGCCATCAGCCCCTTGGCTTGCGCAAACATTACGCCACTTGTGGCGACGCCTGCCACCAGCGAGGGCGCTTCGCGCGATCCTCGATTAGAACCGGGTTTGTGCTGGGACCCAATGCAGGTAGATGATAATCTTGCCGAACCACTGCAAGGAATCACATCATGGCGCTGAACACAATCACCACTGATCTGTGCTTTGCCGAAGGCCCACGCTGGCATGACGGGGCGCTTTGGTTTTCTGATATGCACGACCACGTGGTGTGCCGGATCGATGCTGACGGCAACAAAACCGTAGTTGCCGAAGTACCACAGCAGCCTTCTGGACTCGGCTGGTTGCCGGATGGTCGACTACTCATCGTGTCCATGCGCGACCGATCAATTTTGGTTCAGAACGCGCACGGCCTCGAGCTTTGGTGTGACCTGTCACCGCTGACGAAACATGATTGCAACGATATGGTTGTCGACGCACTCGGTCGCTGTTGGGTGGGTAATTTCGGCTTCGATCTGCATGCAGGCGATGCGATGACCACCACTGAACTGATTTTGGTTCGGGGGCAACACCAAGCCGAAGTCGCGGCAAGCGATCTATTTTTCCCAAATGGCAGTGTCATCACACCTGATGGCCGCACCTTGATCGTTGCTGAGACCTTCGCTGCGTGTCTGACCGCCTTCGATATTGAACCCAGTGGCCGGCTCTCAAACCGAAGAATCTGGGCCCAACTTGATGGCGCGGTGCCCGATGGCATATGTCTGGATACAGCTGGCGGCATCTGGGTCGCGTCCCCCACTAGCCAAGAATGCTTACGCGTCAGAGCGGGCGGCGAGGTAACGGATCGGATCAAGGTTGAAGATGAAGCCTTCGCTTGCATGTTGGGCGGCGAAAATGGCCGCCAGCTGTTTATTTTAACGGCCCCAAGCTCAGTCCCAAAGGATTGCCAGCAAGCCCGAGCTGGAAAAATTGTTTACACTGAAGTGGAACATGCGAGGGCAGGATGTCCGTAGCAGCGACTCAGCAGCTGAAGGTCGCCCTATTGAGCGGCGGCCCCTCTCAGGAGGCGAGCGTCTCACGGGTCAGCGCCAAAAGCGTTTTGGCAGCACTTGCGCCGCACTATCCAAACCTTATCAATATTGAGCTGAATGCATCCGCTGTGCCGGCCCTCCAGGCCTTTCAGCCGGATGTTGTATTCCCTGTTTTGCATGGACCGCCAGGCGAAGACGGCACGGTTCAAGGGCTGCTCGAGATACTGGACATCCCTTATGTTGGCTCAGACGTCCACGGTAGTGCGGTTGCAATGGATAAGATTGCCGCCAAAGGCTTGTTGTCCAACACCGCGGTTCCCCTTGCTCAACACGGCATCCTAAACCGACAAACCTTTGGGCCCGCACAGTTAGCGGAACTCGTTATGTCTCTCGGGCCCCAGCTGGTCGTGAAACCGGTCAGGCAAGGCAGTGCCCTCGGCGTCACCCGGGTTTCCAATCCAGGGGCCCTGGCTGAGGCGGTGGCTTTAGCGTTCGAGTACGACGACCAGCTCTTGATTGAGAAACGCATTACTGGCCGGGAAATGACGGTTGGTATTTTAGAACACTCGGGCGGCCTCGACGCGTTTCCTGTGATTGAGATCATAACCCCAGGCAATAGCTGGTATGACTTCCATCATCGCTACACCCAGGGCGCGAGTGATCATATTATGCCTGCGAATATTTCGCCTGCGCTGAGTCAGCAGCTGTGTGCTGCGGCGATCAGCGCGCATCAATGCCTCGGTTGCCGAGATCTATCAAGAGCAGACTTTATCGTGATGGCGGACGACACCTTTGTCCTGCTTGAAGTCAACACCCTGCCAGGTATGACCCCAACCAGTCTTTATCCGGATGGCGCGCGCGGCCAGGGGTATGAATTTGACCAACTCTTGGTGCATCTGATTGAGCGCGCCTACGCTCGAGGGTGATTACCCCCTAATCAAGCCGGCGAACGACAACATCCCCAGTCAACGCTGACTGGGGATGGGCAGGCCCGACGACTGCCGTCGAACCGCGCCTGTCTTCAATGATTATAAATCGTAGCCCCGCTCATTGTGTTGCGTCAGATCCAAACCTTCGGTTTCCTCGTCTTGCGACACGCGAAGACCTAGCATCCTGTCAATCAGCTTGAGTAAAACAAAAGTCACGATCGCGGTATAGACACCACTTGCAAGCACCCCAATCAGCTGGACTTGAAATTGACTGGCAATGGTCATGCCCTCGGCCAGCCCCTGGCCACTAAAGACGCCGAGCCCTGCGCTCGCAAACACCGCGGCTAGCAAAGTTCCCAGAGCACCGCCCACGCCGTGCACCGGAAACACGTCAAGCGAGTCATCAATTTTTAACCGCTGCTTTAAAAAGACCGTTGCGTGGTAACAAACAAAACCAGCCAGAATCCCAATAACGAGTGCGCCACCGGGCCCAACATAACCCGATGCCGGCGTGATCGTGCCAAGACCAGCCACCATGCCCGTAACAGCGCCCAGCGCGCTTGGGCGACCAAACTTCGTCCATTCGCAAGCCATCCAGGTCAAGGCGCCCGCCGCGGCCGAGACATGGGTCACGAGCATTGCCATACCCGCATCGCCATTGGCGGCCAGCGCACTACCGGCGTTAAACCCAAACCAGCCAACCCAAAGTAGCCCAGCACCCGTGATCGTCATCGTCATGTTGTGCGGCGGCATCGGTTGAGTCGGAAAACCATGCCGCGGCCCCATGACCATGGCAGCAACAACCGCGGCCACCCCAGCGGTCACGTGAACGACGGTACCACCCGCAAAATCGAGGAGGCCCATCTCAGCAAGCCAGCCACCGCCCCAAACCCAATGCGTGATCGGCGCATACACCGCCAGAAGCCAAAGGCCCGAGAAAACCAGCATTGAAGAAAACCGCATCCGCTCAGCAAAACCGCCGACAATCAGCGCAGGCGTAATGATGGCAAATGTCATTTGGAACATCGCAAACACTGACTCGGGTATGTCGCCAGCCATTGAGCCTTCCGTCACAGCGCCCATCAAAATGTTGTCAAAACCGCCAACGAAGGCATTGCCCTCTGAAAAGGCCATGGAGTAGCCAACAAGCAGCCACAGCAGTGACGCAACGCACGTCACCGCAAAGCATTGCAGCAGGATCGATAAAATATTTTTAACCCGAACCAAGCCACCGTAAAATAACGACAACCCTGGCAGCGTCATCATGAGGACCAAAGCCGTCGCAGTTAAGATCCAGGCAGTGTTCGCTCCGTTTAATCCATCACTGGCCAAGGTGGTTGATGGTAGCAACACGGCCAGTGCTGCTATTTTCCAGATTGGTTTGCTCATAGCTCTTCCCTGCTTTTTCTTGGATGCACAAAAATATGCGCAAAATGATTTAACCGCTGTCCAAACCACTGGCTTAAAACAGCGTCTCATTTCACTCGGAGACATTGCGTATCGCTTGGTCCCCGAATAGTTGCCGATCCCTGGCTTCTAAAGCTCGCCTCGCGCCAGCTTTAACGGCCGGCCACCAGATCCTCTGTGAGACCAAAATTCTAACGCCTTAAGCAAAGCCTGCCAAGTCAAGCCCGCCTGCCTCCGTTTTGCGTCGCCTTGCAACTCAATGAGTTGAAAATTTTTTAGACAAGAATTAACAACCCGTTTCGGCTTGAAATCACGTCAGTCGACCCCCAACGTCTGATTTCTGGACAATCCGAGAACCAGCGGAACATTTTACATCCGATGCGGTCTATAGATCGCGCTTAGGTTAACCTTAGCCTCCACACCTTAGAATCCTTAAAACGAGTTACCTGCTATGAATCATCTCGCACCGATCCAAGTCCTTAGACAACATCTTTCAGAGCAGATTGTGGGTCAACGCCTCCTGGTCGATCGACTCCTGATGGCCCTGCTGGCAGATGGTCATCTGCTGGTCGAGGGCGCGCCCGGGCTGGCAAAAACAAAAGCCATTAAAACCTTGGCAAATTGCATTGAGGGCTCGTTCCAACGCATCCAATTTACCCCTGATTTACTGCCATCTGACGTAACCGGAACCGAGATCTACCGCGTTCAAGAGGGGACCTTCGTTTTCCAAGAAGGTCCAATTTTCAATCACTTAGTGCTCGCCGATGAAATCAACCGGGCGCCAGCGAAAGTTCAGTCGGCGCTTCTTGAGGCCATGGGCGAACGTCAAATCAGCAATGGCAACAACACCATGGCCCTTCCCGAGCTTTTCCTGGTAATGGCCACGCAAAACCCAATTGAGCAAGAAGGCACTTATCCGTTACCGGAAGCCCAGCTAGATCGGTTCCTCATGCATGTCTTGGTCGACTACCCAGATGCCGATGCCGAACACAGCATTTTGCGCATCGTCCGCCATGAGCAGCGTGCCAAACAACAATCCGCGCCAGTCGCCCAAAGCCTTGTCACCCAAGCTCAAATTTTTGCGGCCCGCCAGGAAGTACTCGATTTACATATGGAGGCTGTCGTCGAAAACTACATAGTCGAGTTGGTTATGGCGACTCGAAACCCGAAGGCTGTCGATCCAGAACTCGCTGATTGGTTAGAATATGGCGCATCGCCTCGAGGCACCATTGCGCTGGATATTTGCGCGCGCAGCCATGCTTATTTGCAAGGTAAAGCGTTTGTCACACCCGACGACGTTCAGGCGGTTGCCTTTGATGCACTGCGACACCGTTTGGTTTTGAGCTTTGAAGCAGAGGCCGCAGGTGTGACGGCGGAGGATGTTATCGAACGTCTGTTATCTCGTGTTGCAACGGTCTAGTCCCATGCACGAGGCCACGCAATCAAACATGCTTGCCGGCACCGGCGCCTATGCAACGCTGGCGGATCTCATTGCCTTGCGCCACAAAGCGCATCGTCTAGCGTTACCTCGAAATCAAACCGCCACCAACCCAATGACCGGCCAGCTGCGCTCAAAGCACCAGGGCCGCGGGATGGACTTCAGTGAGGTCAGACTGTACCAAGCCGGTGACGACATCCGCAGCATCGATTGGAAAGTCACGGCAAGAACCTCTAAGACCCACACAAAAGTCTTTCAAGAGGAACGAGAACGGCCCGTGTTGATTTTATTGGATCAAGGACCCAGTCTCTATTTTGGCTCGCAAGTACGGTTTAAATCTGTGGCGGCTGTCCGCCTAGCAGCGCTTCTGGGTTGGGCGGCGCTCGACCAAGGAGATCGGGTTGGCGGCATCGTTTTTAACGATCGAACGCATCTCGAGACCCGACCAAGAAGAAGCCGAAAGTCGCTGCTCAGACTGATCCACGACAGCCTCTCGTTTAATCAGAGCCTGGGTCAAACAAGCAACACCAGCCAGCACAATCAATTTTCCGACATAATCCAAGCTGCCCAAAGAGCCAGCCGACACGGCAGCCTCATTTTTATCATCAGCGACTTTTCAAGCTTTGATGACGAGATTGAAACCCGGCTCAAGCAACTTGGTCGGCACAATGACCTGCATGGCATTCAGATCATTGACCCCCTCGATCGAGAATTGCCAGCGCCGGGGCGGTACAGCATTACCGATGGGGCTGGGATTCAGGAAATCGATACCCGTTCGCGGCAGGCAAGAACGCGCCATACGGCAGAGTTTGAAGGCAGGACGCGCCAAGTCCAGCGCGGCTTTCAAAAAGTTCAAGGGCGTTTCACCCAAGTCGCAGCTTTTGAGCAACCCGATGATTACCTGCCGCAATTTTTTGATCAAAGGGGTCAGCTTTAATGCAGGCTTCGGCGACACCCACCACCCTACCGCAAGGGGCGCCTGGCGCCACAAGTGAAGACCCACTGGCGCAGCTTCGGGATCTTCATCTCCCCCAGGCGGTGGCGGACTGGCCACCCGCACTGGGCTGGTGGCTGCTTGCTGGGCTTGTTTTATTTGGGCTTGTTTGGTCCATGCGCGCACTTCATCGGCGCTACAAAAGCAATGCCTATCGCCGCTTTGCGCAACGCGAACTTAAAGCCATTGTGGCCGAGCACGCGGAAACCCAAGACGCAAGGCGCGCCCTGAGCAGATTACAATTCTTGATGAAGCGAGTGGCCATGACGGCCTTCAACCGAGCAGAGGTTGCCGCCCTCAGCGGCGTGGCCTGGACCCAGTTCCTGGATGCAACCAGCACAACAAGCCAGTTTTCTCTCGGCCCGGGCGAGCTCCTGATCGATGGACCCTACCAGGCGACACAGGATCACCCCAGCCATGAACTCACCGCGCTGTTTTCACTCTGCGCTGAGTGGCTCAAACATCATTCAAGGGCGAGCCAGGTTGCGGTACCGGCTGCCAGCGAGCAAACCCCATGATTGAATTTGGCTGGCCTTGGTTTTTTTATCTAGCACCTCTGCCGCTGCTCGCCTGGCTGCTGCCGCGGGCCAATCGTCAAGAAGCAGCGTTGAAAACGCCAAGCTTTAATCGCTTGAAAAGTTTAGCGGCCGAATTAGAACCCAGGTCAAGCCGAATGCTTTGGCGAAGCCTCGTACTGCTCCTTTGGCTTTGCATTATGATCGCCGGCAGTCAGCCAAAATGGGTTGGCGACGCAATCACCCTGCCGAGCAGCGGTCGAGACCTTTTGCTGGCCGTGGACATCTCCGGCTCTATGGGCACTGAAGACATGAGTTTAAACGGCAAAATGGTCACCCGCCTAGCCGCGGTCAAAGCCGTGGTCGGCGAATTTGTCGAACGAAGGCGCGGCGATCGCCTAGGCCTCATCTTGTTTGGTAGCCAGGCCTATTTGCAAGCGCCGCTTACCTTCGATCGCAATACCATCAACACCTTACTGACCGAGACACCGCTCGGTATCGCCGGTGGCAAAACCGCAATCGGCGATGCCATCGGCTTGTCCGTAAAACGGCTGCTGGACCGACCCGCGGCCAATCGCGTGCTCATTCTCCTAACTGACGGGGTCAACAATGTGGGCGAGGTATCGCCCATCCAAGCCGCAAAACTTGCAGCGCAAGAAGGCATCACCATCTACACCATTGGATTTGGCGCCGATGAGATGGCAGTCTCCGGGCTTTTGTTTAATCGCACGGTGAACCCATCAGCCGAACTCGATACCGAAACACTGACCGAAATTGCGAGTCTCACCGGCGGTCTCTATCAAAGAGCGCGCTCGACGCAGGAACTCGCAAACATTTATCTCGCCCTCGACGAGCTCGAGCCCATTGAGGTTGATCAAGAAACCTATCGTCCCGAAAAATCATTGTTTTTCTGGCCGCTCGGCAGCGCCCTCGTCTTAAGCTTATTCGTCGCTGGTTTTTGGCTGCTCAAAACCACCCTTGCGGAGCGCGCCTTCACGCCAAGAGATCCTGCTGAGGTGACACCATGAATTGGCTCGCACACTTTCATTTCATTCGGCCCGAGTGGCTACTCGCTTTGATTCCAGCCATATTGATCGCGGCACTGCTCTTTAGGCGTTATCAACGATCCACTGCCTGGGCCGACACCATCGATCCAGAGCTCATGCCCTTTCTCCTGGTTCAGCCGCCAAAGAAACCGAGTGTTAACCCACTACCGATTCTGCTGATCGCCTGGGTGGTCTCAATCCTTGCCGTCGCAGGACCAACCACCCAGAAAATCCCCCAGCCAATACTAGAGCGCGAAGATGCCTTGGTTATCGTTTTAGATTTAACCTGGTCCATGTATGCCTCGGATGTCACGCCAAGTCGGCTGATTAACGCAAAACGCAAAATTACCGACCTGCTGATGGCTCGAAAAGAAGGCACGACCGGGCTCATTGTTTTTGCAGGGGATGCGCACGCGGTATCCCCGCTCACGGATGACAATAAGACGATCCTCGCGCTGCTATCAACCCTCGGCCCCGAAATGATGCCGGCGCCGGGCTCCGCACTCGCTCCCGCGTTAACGTTGGCGCGCAGCCTGTTCGTGTCTGCGGGTGCCGCAACGGGACGCGTTCTGGTCATCACCGATGAGGTTCGGGACACACCAGCCGCCTTGAGCGCCGCAAGCGCCCTGAGCAATCAGTACCCCTTATCGTTAATGATTGTGGGAACTCAGAGCGGAGCCCCTATAAGGTTGCCGCAATCGATGGGCGACAACTTTTTGAAGGACGCCCAGGGCAGCTTGGTCATTCCGGCCGTTGACTTTGATGCCATTAAACGTTTCGCTAATGCCAGCGGCGCCTCGCTCACAGAACTCAACTTACTCAATGATGATTTATCCGTCTGGCTCGAGCCGCCAAATCGCCTAGACGAGTCGTTTCGAGTCGTCGAGCGCGACTTCGACCTATGGGAAGAGCTGGGACCTTACCTGATTATACTCCTACTCCCACTTGCGATTTTTGGGTTTCGGCGCGGCTGGTTGTGGGTCCTGGCAGTTGTTATCTTAATGCCTGCAGATCAAGCTATGGCGGCTGATTTTTGGACTGATCTCTGGCAAACGCGCGATCAGCAAGGTGCAAGGGCACTCGACCTCGACGCGCCCGAAGCTGCATCGACCCTATTTGAAGATCCTGCTTGGCGCGCGACAGCCCACTATCGAAATCAAGATTTCAAAGCCGCGGCTGAGGATTTTGCCGCGAGCGAGGGGCTTGAAAACAATTACAACCGAGGCAACGCCCTCGCCCGCGCTGGGGATTTGGCCACAGCCCTTGCGACCTTCGATGAGGTGCTTGCCAGCAACCCCGACCATGAAGATGCGGCCTTTAACAAAGCCTTGATCGAGCAGCTCCTCGAGCAGCAATCCCAAGAGCAAGATGCCTCTGATCAAGGCGAGCCTGATGAGCAGGATCCGCAAGAGAGCGGTCAAGGTGAGCAAAACCAGGATGCCGGCGAGCAAGATCCGTCGCAAGATGCGCAAAGCCAACAACAGGGCGATGCCGAGAACGACGCCCAAGATTCAGAAGCCGAACGCGAGCAGGCAGCCCCCGAGCAACCCGAAGAAGATCAAGCTCAGGAAGGTGAGGAGAGCTTAACCGAAATTGATGAGGCCTTAGACCCAGAAGAGGCCCAAGCCCTAGAACAATGGTTAAAGCGAGTACCGGACGATCCTGGCGGTCTACTCAGACGAAAATTTGAACAGCAATTTGAAGAGCGGGTCCGTCAGGGCGAAATAACGCGACAAGATTTTGAGAGGAACTGGTAATGCGACGAGGTCACGCAGCGCTTTTAATTTGGCTATTGAGCATCAGCCCACTATTACACTCGGCGGTGACGGCAACCGTTGATCAAAATCAAATCAGCGAATTTGATGTATTGACCCTGACAATTCGGGTCACCGATCAAGGCAGCACCGAACCGAACTTCCAAGCACTCGAGAACGACTTCCGGATCATTAACCAGCAATCGCAGCAAAACTCTTCGATCTCACTGATCAATGGTCGCCAGACCAATCGGTCGTACGTCGACTATCAGGTGACCCTCAGACCGAAACGTCAGGGCAACCTACTCATCCCGGCCTTAACGGTCGGCACCGAGCGGACGAGTCCAATCGGCATTCGAGTTGTTGCTCAATCCCAAGCTGCTCGGAACCAGATGCAGCAAATTCTGTTCTTTGAAACTTTGGTGGATCGAGACGAGGTCTACGTCCAAGCACAGCTGCTTTACACCGTTCGATTGTATTACGCCGACTCAATTTCCGGCGACTTCCCAGCGGCGCCGGACTTGCCGAACACCATGGTTGAGATTATTGAGAATGAACGCCGCTTCGAAACCGTGGTCAATAATCGACGGTATTACGTTTTAGAAAAACGCTATGCCATCTTCCCGCAACAAAGTGGCCCGTTAGTCTTAGCACCCGAGACCTTCGTGGGCACCCGGGGTCGGGGCGGTCTGTTTTCATCTCGGGAACGGGTTAACGCGGTGTCTTCTGGTCATACCCTCAGCGTCTTGCCCGTGCCCGCGAGCTTTCAGGACAAGCGGTGGCTGCCGGCCCAAAGTCTTACCATTGATGCTGTCTTAAACCGCCCGGATTCGCCCTTGGTGGTTGGGGACCCAATCAATCGGGTGATCACCCTCAAAGGCGCCGGTGTCACCGCGGCTTTACTGCCGGAGCTCACCTTTGGGGACACCAATGGCGCCCGGTTCTACATTGATCAGCCAGTGGTAGAAGAACTGGCAAGTGAACAAGGGTTGGCAGCCGAATCCGTGGTCACGATTGGCATCGTTCCCACCCAGGCAGGCACCCTGGCCTTATCGGACATCAACGTTTATTGGTGGAATACTGAAGAACGCCGTCAAGAAGTCGCTATTCTAGCAGGGGTAAACCTCGCCATTGGTGCGGCCCCACAAGCCGCCCCTGCTTTGGGCGCAGCCAGCGCGCGCCAACCGTTGAGCCTCGATAACACTGAGATCGTCCTGCTGAGACAGCAACTACAATGGGCTATCTGGGTGGCAGTCGTTCTGCTGGTTGTTTGGCTGCTGACGCTTTTAGCCTGGCTCAAAAAACCCACAACCGTAAAAACAACGAAGCGCCCAGCGCCACCTCAATTCGAATTGGGCCAGCTCGCGCACTCGATTAAGCTTGGTGATCCCCAGAAAACCTATTCGGAACTCCAGCGCTGGCGGCGGCAAACCTTTCCAAGCGCCACGGCAATGGCAAGCCTGATTAAAGACTACCCGGAACTTGAAACCCCTTACAGAACCCTTGAGGCGGCAATTTATCAAGCCGGTGAGGGCAGCGACTGGCGCGGCAGTGACCTACTTGCCGTTGTCACCAAGCTATCGGCCTTGCCCCAAGCACACGCAACAACGAACCCACTACCCGAGCATCTTAACCCAGGACTATAGGAATCGCCTTTGCCCCGGACCCACCCTCACGCTCGACTTAAAGCAAGCGCCTGGCGACTGCCGGGTGCAAACCCAATCAGGCCAGGGTTTTAGTGACAACTTCAAAGACATCCGGTGACAACTCGCCTGAATCCAAAATCATTTGAAGCGCCGCTTGCATCGCAGCGCCATATTTTGGATCAAACTTCCGCCATCCGGTGAGTGGCCCCAGCATTCGAGCCGCCATCTGGGGATTAAATCCGTTGAGCGCAATGACAGTTTCGGCAAGCAATCGATACCCAGCACCCCCGGATTCATGAAACGCGCCAATATTCATCGCAAAGCCGCCCAATACGCTGCGCATCCGATTGGGCGTCGTTAAGCTAAAGGCCGGGTGTTGCATGAGGGCTTCAACCCGCGCGATGGCGTAAGGCCTGCTGCTACTGGCCTGGATCGAAAACCAGGCATCAATGACCAACGCCTCAGCCGACCAGCGCTCAAAAAACTGCGGCAGCACGGTTTCACGTAACCCTTGCGCATCAGGATGCTGGCAATTTTCGATCGCACGGAGCGCGGCGGCCACATCGGTCATATTGTCCTGCCGATTAAACTGCGCCAGGGCCAAATCAAGGTGCGCGCTATCGGCTGGTGCTAACAGGTACGTCAACGCCAGATTTTTCAAACTGCGCGCACCAACCGCATGAGCATTGAGTTCAAAGGGCGTTAACGCATGATAGGCCTTGTAGACGGCTAAGAAACTGGCCGACAAGGCTTTCGCAAGCTGTAAGCGCACCCTGTCTCTTGCGGCCAAAAGCTGCAAGACATCAACCTCGGTCTGTAACTCAATCAAATATTGGATGGATGGGAGCGATAGCAATAAGCTGACCATCTCGCTATCGAAAGCAGGATCTCCGGCTTGCTCCAGCGCTGCGTCCAAATGATGCCGCAGGACCTCAATCAGAAGCGGCATGACCACCGGGGTCTCACCCTGGGCCAACTGCGACTGCACAGACTCAATGGTCAGCACCGCCAAGCGCTGACCCGCTTCCCAACGATTAAAGGGATCGCTGTCATGGCGGCACAAGAACGCCAGTTCTTCTGCGCTGTAATCCATCAATAATTTAATCGGTGCTGAAAAGCCGCGCGCAATTGACGGCAATGGCGCTTGCGCAACCCCTTTTATCTCAAACACTTGCTGGGCCTCGGTCAGCGACAAAACCTGGCTCCGGCTTTGGCCATCTAGACTCACCTCAGCACCCTGGAAATCAAGATCTTGGCCATCCGGTCCAATCAGCCCTAACGTGATCGGCATGTGAAGCGGCGCTTTATCGCTTTGCCCAGGGGTCGCCGGCGTTTGCTGCGACAGGGTTAACCGATAGATTTCCTGATCCGCTAAATATTCTCCAGATGCCGTGACGACCGGCGTGCCCGCTTGGTCATACCAGCGTCGAAATTGCATCAGATCGCGCCCGCTCGCTGCCTCAAGCGCTTTGACAAAGTCTTCGGTGGTAACCGCTTGACCATCATGACGGTCAAAATAGCAATCTGTGCCCAACCGAAAGTCAGACTCGCCCAACAGCGTGTGTAGCATCCGCACGACTTCGGCCCCTTTTTCATAGACCGTTGCCGTATAAAAGTTATTAATCTCAATAAACGAAGGGGGCCTAATCGGATGCGCCATGGGTCCCGCATCTTCCGGAAATTGTGCGCTTCGCAGCGTTGATACCTGGCCGACGCGGCACACACCGCGCGACCAGCGGTCTGCTGAAAACTGCTGATCCCGCAACACCGTGAAGCCTTCTTTTAAGCTGAGCTGAAACCAATCCCGGCAGGTCACTCGATTGCCCGACCAGTTGTGAAAATATTCGTGGGCGACCACCGCTTCGACCCGCTGAAACCCAGCATCGGTCGTCGTGTCCGGATGCGCCAATACACACGAGGTGTTAAAAATATTGAGCCCTTTATTTTCCATGGCGCCCATATTGAAGCTCTCGACTGCCACGATCATAAAGATGTCGAGATCGTACTCGCGCCCATAGGCCCCTTCATCCCAAGTCATCGAGGCTTTCAGGCTTTCCATCGCAAAGTCGACCTTGTCGATATTATGGCGTTCGGTAAAGATCTGCAGCGTCACGGTGCGTCCTGACTGGGTGATAAAGTCACTCTCGACGTGTTCAAGATCGCCCGCCACCAGGGCGAACAGATAAGCTGGTTTTTTGAACGGGTCCTGCCAGGTTACCTGTTGACGATCACCCTGAATCTCGCGGTAGATAGCATTGCCGTTCGATAATAAAACTGGGAACTGACTGAGGCTGGCCTCGATCGTGGTTTCAAAGACCGACATCACATCCGGACGATCCAGGTACCAGGTTATATTTCGGAACCCTTCTGCCTCACACTGGGTGCAGAACATGCCGCCAGACTGATAGAGCCCGGACAACGCTAAATTATCCTGAGGCCGAATGCAGACCTCGGTCTTTAGCTCAAAGGTTTCGGGCAGCCCGCCTAACGTGAGGGTCTCGTCCGTGATTTGGTACTCATTATTGAGCAACGTGCGATCATCAATCGATATCGCCTGGGTTGTCAGACCCGGTCCACCGTTTAAAACTAAATCCGCGGTCGTACTTGCGGCCTCTGGATTACGGCGCATCGACAACTGGCTGATCACGCGCGTTTGGTCGTCATGGATTTCGAATCGCAGAACCGTTTTATCGATCAGAAAATCAGGCACCTGATAATCTTTTAGGTAAATGACGCTGGGCTGACCTTCTTTCATAACGACCTCTTCCTGACTGTTCTGGATAGCTTCATTTTTTTGTGGGCTGCTGGCCCGTTACATCGCGCTTTGCCTTAAGAACCTGCCTTACCCTCTCTTATTCAATCGGGCGGGGACTGGTTGCCTCGACACCAAGGCTGGCCGCGACGCGCTCATTCTACACCAGCGCCGCAAATTCACATCGATTGAGCGCGATTCTGTACAATGGTGATTCCTAAACGTTCGGGGGCACCTAATGCAAGGCCAACTCTCTAAAATGTCCTGTCGCGCCGACACCGAGGTGCAGTACACCCTGGCGTTGGGCGATGCCAGGCAAGATATGAACGCCCTCATTGGCCAAAGGATTCGGCTTGAGTTTCTTCAAAAAATCATTTGCCAACATTGTGGCCGCTCGACCAAAAAAAGCTTTTCTCAAGGCTATTGTTACCCCTGCTTTCAATCGCTTGCGTCGTGCGATCTTTGTATTATGAGCCCCGACCGCTGTCATTTTCATTTAGGGACCTGCCGGGACAACACCTTCGCCGAGCAGTTTTGCATGCAACCCCACCGAGTCTATTTAGCCAACTCGACTGGTTTAAAAGTTGGTATTACCCGAGCTGAAAATTTACCCAGCCGCTGGCTGGATCAGGGGGCAACCCAAGGTCTCGTGATTATGACGGCCGCCACCAGGCGGCAATCCGGTCTTTTAGAAGCGGCCTTTAAAGCCCACGTTAGTGATCGAACGCAATGGCAGCGCATGCTTAAGGGTCCCGGTGACGTCTTAGACCTACCAGCGGAACGAGATCGCTTACTAACCCTCGCCGCTGACGCGATTGCCTTGATTCAAGCAGAATTCGAGCCCGGCGAGATGGCGCTTGCCGAGACTGCCGAGACCAGGCACTTCACCTATCCCGTCACGCAATATCCGGAAAAAGTGAAATCTTATAATCTGGATAAAACACCGGTGCTTGAAGGCACCCTGCTAGGCATTAAGGCGCAGTACCTGATACTAGACCATACGGTCATCAACCTCCGGAAATATACCGGATATGAGGTGGCGCTCAACGTCCTTTAACATTTTGCTTTGAAAGGATTAATGGGGCCATTAAACCGATAACCGCACCCGCTAGCAGACCGCCTAGGTGCGCGCCATTGGCCAGCGCGCCCAATCCGAGTAAATCGAGCACACCAGTAAATCCCAAAGCTAAGAAACCCAACATCACCCAGTAGGCAGCCGGGGCAAGGCCAATCGGGTTGCGAGGTCGCATTCGATCCCAAACCATGCAGTACCCTAGATACGCAAAGACGACCCCGGACATGCCGCCAAACAGAGAAGGCCCTGATAGCGTGAGCTGCATGAGGTTAGCGCCCAAGGATCCCAGCAACGTCACCGCGAGAAATAGCGATATGCCGTGCAATTTTTCGATTCGACGTCCCAGCTCCCAAACCCACAACAAATTAAAAGCCAAATGCAGCCAGCTGAAATGTAACAACATCGGCGTCACGAGCCGCCAGTAGGCCTGCTGCGCAAAGGTGGCGGTTAGGGGCTCAAAGACCAGGTACCCCCCAGCCAGCGTCATGGGTGTCATCGTGAGTTGCTGAATCAAGCCTGAAAAATCCCCTTCCGCGGCCTTCAGGCCGACCCAAACGAGGCTACAATTTAAAACAATGATCAAAACCGTTAGCGGAAACGCCAGTGCATTCTTGATGAGGCGCCCCATCAGACCGGGCCCGGCGGTCCCCACAACGGGCGCTTGAGCGAGCCAGGTTTGATAGAGCGTCACCACAGCCGCTGGGTCCTCATCCGAGCCAATCCAAACGACTTGATAAACCCCTTCAAGGGTGATCCGGTGCGCAATATTCTGGGTGTGCAACAGCAACGAAAAACTGCGCAAATCGATATCCTGCGGTAGTTGCAGGGCTAATTGCAGTGTTGCCATGACCGCGCCTGACCTCCCTTGTTGGGTAAAATGTTGTACACTCCTGACTCGCCCAACATTGTAACCGCAAACCGCTATGGCCATGGAAAACGCTGACCAACAGGTCTTAAAACAACTCACGCAGTGGGTCTCTGAAGGCCGACCCAGTTGGTTGTGCACCGTCGTGAAAACCTGGGGATCGTCGCCCAGACCCATCGGATCCTTACTCGCCTGCAACAGCGACGGCCAAATCGCAGGCTCATTGTCAGGCGGTTGTATTGAAGAAGACCTTCTTGAAAAATTACAGCGCGGCGAGATGGCCAACGCTTGCCCGGAAGTGCTGGTTTACGGTGTCAGTCAGGCCGAAACAGAGCGCTTTGGCCTGCCTTGCGGCGGTCAACTCCATGTCGTGATCGAGCCTTTCGTCGATCAGCGTCACTTGGACACCCTCCGAGCAATTACCGAGCGGATTGAACGGCGCGCGTGCATCGAGCGATCCCTCGATATCGTAACCGGTGACATGACCCTCACCGAGACTGAGCGGTTTCGGCATCTGCAGTTTGACGGCGCGTTCGACAACACCCCAGGCGAGAAAACCTTGCGGCAAACCTTCGGCCCCCGCCACCAACTGTTTTTAATTGGCTGCGGGCAAGTCTCGCAATACCTCGCTGAGATGGCGAAGGCACTGGACTATCAAGTCGTGGTTTGCGATCCACGCGCAAACCTGATGGCGCAGTGGCCGGTCGAGGGCGTTCAACTGATTACCAGTTACCCAGACGACGCTATTAGAGCCCAAGCAACTGATTCCTTTTCAGCCATCATTGCCCTGACCCATGACCCCAGAATTGATGATATGGGTCTGATGGAGGCGCTCACCACCGAGGCTTATTTTATTGGCGCGATGGGTTCCACGAAAACCTCTGAAAACCGCAAAGCCCGCCTCAAAGAACTGGATATCTCGGATGATTTGATCGCGCGCTTGCATGCACCGGTTGGCCTACCCATTGGTAGCAAAACGCCAGCTGAAATCGCGATTGCCATTTTGGCGCAGCTCACAGCGCTGCGAAGCACTGCTGGCAACACCGTGCAAGCGGACTTTCGAGCGGTCGGTTAACCCTTGGGCCCGCTCGGCGCGATGGTACTGGCAGGCGGTCTCGGCCGCCGATTTGGAAGCGATAAGCGCCTCGCGGCCTTGCCAAGTGGTGAAAGCCTGCTCGAGGCGACTCTTTCTAAAATTATACCGGCCTTTGACGAGACCCTTTTAGTTCTAAGGCCCGGTGATGAGACCTTGGCGGCGGCGCTGTCGACGCAATTCAAAACCCTGACGACGACCTTCGCCGACGACGCAGGCCTTGGCATGGGCCACAGCTTGGCCCATGGCGCGGCCAATATAACCCGCTGGCAAGGCGCCGCCATCTGTTTAGGCGATATGCCCTTTCACGCGCCCAGTACGCTGAGCACCCTGATCCGCGCGTTTCAAGCGGCAAGCCAATCCCATCCGATCATCCAGCCCTGTCATCAAGGCCGCCCGGGACATCCCGTCCTGTTTCACCGCGCCTATTTTGACGCGATGCGGGCCCTAACGGGGGACCAAGGCGCGCGCACCCTGCTCAAAGCAGAGGCCCAGGTAGTTCAAATGATCGAGGTAAACGACTCAGGAATACTTCAAGATGTGGACGCACCCAGCGACCTTGCCTCGGGCTGAAGGGCCGTTCAAGGCAGCAAGGTTATTCGGCGACTAGGCCAAGACGTGACCCGGCTACCGTTTCGATAACAACGACTTATCGACTGGCCCATCCCAGCTTTGATCGACAAACCCCATAAAAATTCTGGCCTCTGGGGTGAATCAGGTTGAGCGTTCTAGCGTGCTTTTTCACGTGCA